>LSQX01333270.1_pt3 | contig 26636 bp, 27 predicted proteins | sample 654561 | NCBI WGS metagenome assembly LSQX01 (sample SAMN04489861, study PRJNA283612) | anaerobic digester metagenome | isolation source: 4 biogas reactors fed with cattle manure at either 37C or 55C with and... | place: Denmark: Kongens Lyngby | collected 2014 | reverse complement strand
ATGGAGTACAAGGTGGTCGAGATCCGGGAGGGCCTCATCGGAGGCAAACTCTCGGGCAAGAAGCTGGAGAAGATCCTCAACGAGCACGCGCGGGAGGGCTGGCTCTACAGGTCGATGACGTCCGTCGACGTCAAGGGTCGGGTCGGCCCGGGAGGTGTCGACGGCCTGCTCGTGGTCTTCGAGCGTCCGAACTAGCCTCAACCGTCCGTCCGCGCGCGCGCCTACTACACTGCTTAACCATGACGAACCCGAGTGAATCCACCCCTGCGTTCCGTTACACCCCTTCACTGGCCAATGACATTGAGCGCAGCTGGCAGCAGTACTGGGTGGACAACGGCACGTTCAACGCCCCGAACCCGGTCGGCGACCTCGCCCCCGCGGACGGGCAGGAGCTGCCGAAGGACAAGCTCTTCGTCCAGGACATGTTCCCCTACCCCTCCGGTGCCGGCCTGCACGTCGGTCACCCGCTGGGTTACATCGCCACGGACGTCTACGCCCGCTTCCACCGCATGATGGGCCGGAACGTCCTGCACACGCTGGGTTACGACGCCTTCGGTCTGCCCGCCGAGCAGTACGCCATCCAGACGGGCACGCACCCGCGCACCACGACGATGGCCAACATCGAGAACATGCGTCGCCAGCTCGACGCCCTCGGCCTGGGCCACGACCGTCGCCGTTCCATCGCCACCACCGACCCGGAGTACTACCGCTGGACCCAGTGGATCTTCCTGCAGATCTACAACGCCTGGTTCGACGAGGAGCAGCAGAAGGCCCGCCGCATCGACGAGCTCATCCCGCTGCTGGAGTCCGGTGCCCTGCAGACGAAGGACGGGCGTGACTACAACGGGCTGGATGACGTCGAGAAGCAGCAGGCCCTCGACGAGTTCCGCCTGGTCTACCGTTCGAACTCCATGGTCAACTGGTGCCCCGGCCTGGGCACCGTCCTGGCGAACGAGGAGGTGACCGCGGAGGGTCGTTCCGAGCGCGGCAACTTCCCGGTGTTCCGGAAGAACCTCTCCCAGTGGATGATGCGCATCACCGCGTACTCCGACCGCCTCATCGACGACCTCGAGCTTCTCGACTGGCCCGAGAAGGTCAAGTCCATGCAGCGCAACTGGATCGGCCGTTCCCGCGGCGCGGAGGTCGACTTCGACGCCTCCGGCCACACGATCCGCGTGTTCACCACCCGCCCGGACACCCTGTTCGGCGCGAGCTACATGGTGCTCGCCCCGGAGCATGAGCTTGTCGACGTCCTCGTGGCCGACGCCTTCCCCGAGGGCACCGACGAGCGCTGGACCTACAGCGCTTCAACGCCTGTTGAGGCTGTTCAGGCGTACCGCCAGGCCATCGCCGCCAAGTCCGACGTCGAGCGTCAGGAGAACAAGGACAAGACCGGCGTCTTCCTCGGCGCCTACGCCACCAACCCGGTCAACGGCGCGCAGATCCCGGTCTTCATCGCCGACTACGTCCTCACCGGCTACGGCACCGGCGCCATCATGGCCGTCCCGGCCCACGACGACCGCGACTACGAGTTCGCCACCGTCTTCGGCCTGCCCATCCTCGAGGTCGTCGCCGGCGGCGACATCACCGAGGCCGCCTGGACCGGTGACGGCACCCTCGTGAACTCCGCCAACCAGGAGGGCCTCGACATCAACGGCCTCAACAAGGCCGACGCCATCGAGCGCACCATCGCGTGGCTCGTGGCGGAGGAGAGGGGCGTCGAGAAGATCCAGTACAAGCTCCGCGACTGGCTGTTCGCCCGCCAGCGCTACTGGGGCGAGCCCTTCCCCATCGTCTACGACGCGCAGGGCCAGGCCCACGCCCTCCCCGAGTCGATGCTCCCCATCGAGCTGCCCGAGGTGGAGGACTACAAGCCGGTCTCCTTCGACCCCGAGGACGCCGACTCCGCGCCGCAGCCCCCGCTGGCCAAGGCGAAGGAGTGGGTCGAGGTCGAGCTCGACCTGGGTGACGGCCCGCAGATCTACACCCGCGACACCAACGTCATGCCGCAGTGGGCCGGTTCCTCCTGGTACCAGCTGCGCTACATCGACCCGAACAACGACGACGCGCTCGTCGACATCGAGAACGAGCGCTACTGGACGGGCCCGCAGTTCGACGGTGACTGCGGCGGCGTCGACCTCTACGTCGGCGGCGTCGAGCACGCCGTGCTGCACCTGCTCTACTCCCGTTTCTGGCACAAGGTCCTCTACGACCTGGGCCACGTCACCTCCGTCGAGCCGTACCGCCGCCTGTACAACCAGGGCTACATCCAGGCCTACGCCTACACCGACGCCCGTGGCGTCTACGTGCCGGCCGAGGAGGTCGTGGAGAAGGACGGCAGGTTCTTCTACAACGACGAGGAGGTCACCCAGGAGTACGGCAAGATGGGCAAGTCCCTGAAGAACGCCGTCGCCCCGGACGACATCTGCGAGAACTACGGCGCCGACACCCTCCGCGTCTACGAGATGTCCATGGGCCCGCTCGACACCTCCCGCCCCTGGGCGACGAAGGACGTCGTCGGCGCGCAGCGCTTCCTCCAGCGCCTGTGGCGTCTGGTGGTCAGCGAGGAGACCGGTGACGCCCTCACCGCGGACCTCCCTCTCAGCGACGACGACAACAAGCAGCTCCACCGCACCATCGAGGGCGTCCGTGACGACTACGACAACCTGCGTGTCAACACCGTCGTGGCCAAGCTCATCGAGTACGTCAACTACCTGACCAAGACCTACCCCGACGTCGTGCCCACCGCCGCCGTCGAGCCGCTGGTCATCATGGTCGCCCCGGTTGCCCCGCACATCGCGGAGGAGCTGTGGAAGCGTCTCGGCCACACCGACACCGTCGCCTTCGAGCCTTTCCCGGAGTTCGACGAGAAGTGGCTCGTCGACGACGAGATCGAGCTGCCCGTCCAGATCAACGGCAAGGTCCGCGCCCGCGTCATGGTCCCGGCCGACGCCGATCAGGACGCCGTCGTCGCCCGCGTCCTCGAGGAGCCGCGTATCGCCGAGGCCGTCGCCGGCAAGAACCTCATCAAGCAGATCGTGGTCCCGGGCCGCATGGTCAACCTGGTGGTGAAGTAGCCCCGTGCACCGGGAGGCCGCGCAGGTGGTGGCAGCCGCCACAGACACCGTCTTCGGCCTGATGGGCAACGGAAACGCCCTGTTCATCCGCGAACTCGCGGAGCAGGGCGTCTCCGTCATCCCGGTGCGCCATGAGGCCGCCGCTGTCGCCGCCGCCGACGCGTTCCACCGCACGACGCGACGCCTGGCGGTCGCGACGACCACCTACGGCCCGGGTTTCACCAACGCCCTCACCCCGCTCATCGACGCCGCCCTCTCCCGCTCCCCGCTCCTCATCGTCGCAGGTTCCACGTCGACCGTGGACCATGCGGCCCTGGCCCGGGCGTGCGGGGCCCGGGTAGAGACGGACCCCTCCGTGGCCGTGCAGGTCGCGCTGGAGGAGTCCGTCCCGGTGGTGCTCCTCTTACCGTGGGAGTCGCCTGCGCTGTCCGAGCCTGGAACACCAGGTGAGGTGTCTGCGCTGGTCAACAGCGCTCAACAGTTGTTGATCGTCGCCGGACGCGGGGTGGTCGAGGCCCGCGAGGAGGTCATCGCCCTGGCCGAGTCCTGGGGTGCCGACGTCGCCACCACCGCCCCGGCAAAAGGCTTCTTCGACGGCGCCTCCGGCGTCCGGGACCTCGGCATCTGCGGTGGTTTCGCCGCCCCCGAAGCCCGTGCCGCGATGCGGGAGGCCGACGTGGTTCTCGTCCTCGGTGCGTCCCTCAACCGTTTCACCGAGGGTGGCTCCTTTGGACCTGACGCACACGTCATCCAGATCGACCCCCACTCCCCCACCACCCCACGCATCGACACTCCCCTCCGCGGCACCGTCGAGGAGATGCTTCCGGAGCTGACCGGGGAGGGCGGCGTCGTGAAGCGTGCGCCGGTGCGCACCAGCCATGCCGAGGGCGCTGAACTCGCCCCCGACGGGCGGCTCGATCCGCGCACGCTCTTTACGCGACTCAACGAACTCCTGCCGCGTGAACGCGTCGTGGTCACCGACGGCGGCCACTTCATCGCCTGGCCGTGCATGTACCTCGACGTCCCCGCGCCGGACCACCTGGTGCTCGTGGGCACCGGCTTCGAGACGATCGGCCTCGGCCTCGGCGCCGCCGTCGGAGTCGTCGAGGTCGCCGGCGAGCGGCTGACCGTCCTGGTCACCGGCGACGGCGGTGGCCTCATGGCGCTTGCCGACGCCGAGTCCGTCATCCGTCGCGTCCACGACACCGGCGGCCGGTGCGTCATCGTGGTGGTCAACGACGCCGCCTACGGCGCCGAGATCCACCAGTACGCGTCGCAGGGCGTGCCGGAGGAGCCGATGCTGATCCCCGAGGTCGACTTCACGGAGGTGTTCGGTGCGTTCGGGGCGCGCGGCACGGTGGTGCACACGTTGGGGGACCTGGCGGCGGCCGGCGAGTGGCTCGCGGAGGGTGTGCCCGGCGTCTGGGTCCTCGACTGCCGGGTGTCGCGGTTGGTGGTGGCTCCCTTCCTGTCGGGGGTCTGAGGGTCGGAGAGTGCGCAGCTGCGCACTCTTTATGGCGTCTGAACTGGGGTGATGTCGTCGAAGGTGTCCTGGTGCTCCCAGACGTCGAGAAGCTCCTCATCGCCCTTCGGCACGGGCCCGTGGGAGTAGCTGTCGGCGTGCTGCCCCATCGCCAGATCCAGCATCGCGGGCCCGTTGTCCACCGACGTGTAGGACTCTCCGCCGGGGAAGCGGAATCGCAGGAGGCTCGGATCGACCTCGTCCGGCACGATGACCAGCTCCCCGTTGGAGACCATCGCGTGGTGCGTGGAACACAGCGGGATGAGGTTCTCGAGGTCGGTCCCGCCCCCGGCGGCCCAGGCGACGATGTGGTGGAACTCGAGCCAGCGGGTGCACGGACAGCCGGGTGTGGCGCAGCGGTGATTCCAGCGGGTGAGCAGCGCCTTCTCCTGGGCGCGGTTGAGCAGGCGGGAACTGCGGCCCAGGTGGAGGATGCGTCCGCGGGCGTCGCGGATCTGCAGGGAGAGGAAGCCGTTGAGGATGCTGCGCAGCAGGTCCGGGGTGGTGGCGGCGGGCTGTCCCGGGATCCGTGCGCGGTCGTCGGAGTCGATGATGATGTTCACCTGTGCGCCCGGGGCCGTCGTCTTCGCCTCCGGGTTGGTCCGCGCCAGGTGGCAGAGGCTGATGAGTGACCCGACGAGGCTGGTGCTGGTGGGTACGCCGAAACGGGTGGTGGAGGAGTCCGGGCCTGCGGAGTCCTGCCCGCCCAGCGCCAGTTCGGCGCTCTTCAGGGCGGCGAGGAACTCGGCCCCGCGCTCAGCGTCGAGGGCGCCCCAGAACCTCAGCCCACCGTTGTCCTCGTCCACGGTCACCGAGAGGCGGTTCCGCGCCTTCCGCGGGCGTCCGTTGGGCCGTGGGTGGCCGGCGAGCAGGGTCTCCAGCTCGGCCAACGGATGCGCGAGGGCGAGGGCGACCAGCTCTGACTCGTTCTCCGCGGTGAGGAACGGCAGGAGGAAGCGCACCTTGGAGTAGGAGAGCTCCCCCTCGGAGAAGTGGTGGGCGAGCAGGGGGAAGTCGCGGAGCGCGCGACCCACCTGGAGGTACTCGAAGGCGGTGCGCCGGGACAGGTCCTGGGTGCGTACCGCCCAGGAGACGGTGCCGGCGGAACCACCCAGGCCACGGTGGTCGAACTCGGCGAGGTGGAGGATGAAGGCGGCCTTGTGGCGGGTGAGGTTGCGGTGGGCGTGGGTGATCGAGGTGGTCAGCTGGCGGTCGGTGAGTGTGGACGGCTCGGTGATCGTGGCGAGCAAGGATTCCCCCGGTGGTCGAATTGGTGTTCGATCACGGCCACCGTAGCAGGCGCCCCGGACATGAGCTTCCCGGAAGGCGTCGTTGCAGGTCAGGGGACAAAAAGAGTGCGCAGCTGCGCACTCCTGCATCCCTCTGCCGAGAGTCTTCGGCGAGCAACGGATGCACTCAACATTGGACGCGCCTCGCGGCAACCTGTGAAACCCCTGGGGGTATCTGGTTGCGGGCGTCGGCAAGCTCTGTTAATCTCAGGAACCGTCATACCCCCCGGGGTATCCACTTAAGTCCGAAACACAAAAGGAACACCACCGTGATCAGGAACCTCGGCGAGAAGTACTCGCCCCTCTATTTCCTCGCCGCCCTCGGTTTCGGCGGCATGGCCGTCTTCTTCTTCATGGCCTTCATGCACATCACTCCGCACCCGGAGACCCCGATGCCGACCTTCGAGTCCATCACCGGCGCCTACGCCAACGGCGACTCCTTCATGCGCACCGCCATCATCGTCGGCTACGTCGGCATGATCGCCATGCTCGCCATCCACATCGGACTGCTGATCTGGAACTTCCGCGAGTTCAACCAGTTCAAGCACACCGAGGCGTACCAGACCCTCAAGTCCACCAACGCCGAGGTCACCCTCATGGCCATCCCGCTGACCCTGGGCATGACCATCAACGGCGCCTTCGTCGCCGCCCTCGCCCTCGTCCCGGGCCTGTGGAGCATCATCCAGTCCCTCATGCCGCTGGCTCTGCTCGCCTACGGCTCCGTCGGTGTCCTGGCCCTGGTCATCATGACCAACTACCTGCGCCGCATCATCGGCGGCGGCTTCTCCTTCGAGGCCAACGGTGGCCTCAACCAGCTCATCGCCGCGTTCTCCATGTCCATGGTCGCCGTCGGCTTCGGTGCCCCCGCAGCCATGGGCACCAACCCGCTCATCGTCATGATCGGCGTCGCCGGCTCCATGCTCTTCGGCTTCATCTCGGTCCTGCTCTTCGGTGTCTTCCTCGTCGCCGGCGTCATGAGCATCATGCAGTACGGCCTGGCCCTGCCGAACTCCGCCACCCTGTGGCTCGCCGTCCCGATCCTGACCCTGTACTCCATCACCGTCCTGCGTGACCGCCACGGCATGCAGACCCTCATGGACGCCGGCCCGGCCGGCCCGCAGGAGCACGCACAGTCCTCCGTCGGCATCCTGCTCTTCCTCACCTTCATGATCCTCGCGCAGGTCGCCTTCCTGGGCCTCGGCTTCGTCGTCATGCGTTCCAACGGCTTCTTCAAGAAGTTCGTCCTCTCCCGTGAGGAGACCTCCCCCGTTGCCTTCACCCTGGTCTGCCCGGGCGTCGGACTGTCCGTCCTCTCGATGTTCTACATCAACACCGGCCTGATCCAGAACGGCCTGATCGAGAAGTTCTCCGGCACCTACTACGCCGCACTGCTCGTCCCGGCCACCATCGCGGCCGCCACCCTGTGGCTCGCGTTCACCCTGTTCCGCAACCAGCTGTCCTCCGCCAGCAAGTTCGCCCAGGAGCAGAAGGTCCTGGTCAACGCTTAATCTCCCCCCGCACACGCGGCGCACGGTTCAAGACCGTGCGCCGCGTCGGCGATTCCGGCAGGGCCTGCTCAGGGCTGCACCGCCACCACGGTCCTTCCGCGGCGCCGACCGTCCATGAGCTCCTCACCCGCGGCGACGACCTCCGCCAGGGGCACCGTCGTGCTGAGGGAGGCGAGGACATCCACGTCCAGGGTGTCGGCCAGCAGCGCCCACGCCCGCTCCCGGAGCTCCCGCGGCGCGTCCACCGAGTTGATGCCCACCAGCTTCACCCCACGGAGAATGAACGGCAGCACCGTGGCGGGCAGGTCGGGGCCCTGCGCCAGTCCGCACGCGGTGACCGTGCCACCCCACTGCGTCTGCGCGCACGCGTTGACCAGCGTGTGGGAACCGATGCAGTCCACCACCCCGGCCCACCGGGCCTTCTGCAGGGGGCGGCCGGGTGCCGCCAGTTCGGCCCTGTCGACCAACTCCCCCGCGCCCAGCTCACGCAGCCAGTCACCGTGCTCCCCGGCCCGTCCCGTCGCGGCCACGACGTCGTGGCCGAGGGTCGCCAGCAGGTGCACCGCGATCGAACCGACGCCACCCGTCGCGCCCGTGACCAGCACCTCTCCCCCGTCCACGCCCTGCTCACGCAGCGCCGCGACCGACAGGGCGGCCGTGAACCCCGCCGTACCGATCGCCGCCGCCTGCCATGCGTCGAAGACATCCGGGACGTGCACCGTCGCCTCCGCGGGCACCCGCTGCCGCGTGGAGTAGCCGCCGTGGCGGAACTCCCCCAGTCCCCCACCGTTGGTGGTCACCAGGTCGCCCGGCGCGAAGCGGGGATCCTCCGAGGACACCACCGTTCCGACCGCGTCGATGCCCGGCACCAGCGGGTCCACCCGCATGACGCCGTGGTCGCCGCGCAGCGCCATGCCGTCCTTGTAGTTGAGGGATGAGTGGGAGACGTCGACAAGCACCTCGCCGGGGCCGAGGAACACCTCGTCGGTGAGGGTGGCGGTGACGGTGGAGTCGGTACGTGTGACAAGCAGGGAGTGGTCCATGGCCCCACGCTAGTTATCGTGGAGGCCATGCGCAGACTCACCTGGTTCGCCCTCGCCGTGTACGCCGCGGTGATGGTCGCGCTCACCATGCTCAAGGCGTTCTACCGGATCGGCTACCTGTGGGATCCGGCCATCCACCGGCACCGTGAGCTGCGCCCCGTCCCCCTCGAGGACCTCCTCGGCGCGACCGGCTGGTTCCTGCCCGCCTTCGGCTACCTGGGCAACCTCGCCTTCTTCGTCCCCTTCGGGGTGCTCGTATACATGCTGCTTATCGACGCCCGCCGTCCCCTCCTCAGCACCGTCCTCGTGGGGTTCGCCGCGTCGTTGACGATCGAGACGGCGCAGTACGTGTTCGCGCTCGGCTACTCGGACATCGACGACCTGCTCATGAACACCCTCGGGGCGTTCCTCGGTGCCGTCGTGGCGCGCCTGTGCGGTCCCCGCTGGCATCGGGTGTGGATCGGCCTGGCGCTGGCCCTGGGCGTCGTGTTCGTGGTGCTCGCGGGCCTGGGGGAACGACTCGGCGACCCGGCGAAGGTGGCCGCCGGTACCTAGGTCCGTCACCTAGGATTGCGGCATGAGAAGGACCGCCGCTCTCCTGCTGGCCGTCGCACTGACGGTGACCCCGACCGCCGGGGCGTCGAGCCTGCCGCGTGTCCCCGGCCTGTCCGCCGAGCATGACGTCTCCTCCCGCGAGCGGGGCTCCAGCATCGGCCACTCCACCGGCACGGGGGTGCAGCTGTCCTCCGGTCCCGTCGTCCGCATGTCCCGGGAGTCGGCGCTGGCGCAGACCTTCGGATCGACCGTGCAGCTGTCCTCCGACCTGCCGGTCGCCGGCCCCTTCAACGACCCCACCTGCGTGCCGACGCCCGACTTCCCCGTCCCCGTCGTCCTCATCCACGGCACCGCCGGCGGGTCCGGGCACATGGTCACCCTCGCCGAGAGCCTCGTCGCTGCGGGGGCCTGCACCTGGGCCCTCAACTACGGCGCCGATCAGTTCAGCATGCTCAGCGCGTCCGTGGGACGTTACGGCTACGCCGACCCCTTCCTCAGCGTGCACGAGCTGGACAGCTTCGTCGACGGGGTTCTCCGGCGCACCGGCGCCTCACGGGTGGATCTCGTCGGGCACTCGCAGGGCGGCACCCTGACCAAGGGTTACGTCATGGGTCTCGACGGCGCCGCGAAGGTACGCCGCGTGGTCACCCTCGGGGCGACGCTCCACGGCACGGACGTCAACGGGTGGAACTGGGTCGGTTCCGTCGTGCAGGCCGTCCCCGGCTCCTCGACCTTCCTCGCCGGGGAGGCGGCCGTGCAGCAGCTCCGGCACTCCGAGTTCGTGGACTGGCTCAACGGCTTCCCCGACGCCGCCCCGGGCGTCACGTATACCGCGCTCTACACCGCCTCCGACACCATCGCGACACCCAACGAGACGTCCATGATCGATCCCGGCGCCTCCGGGGCGGACGTGGTCAACGTCGAGGTCGAGTCCACGTGCCTCCACCCCGTGAGCCACGGCGGACTGGTCACGGACCCGGTGCCGATCGGGCTCGTCGTGTGGGGGCTCACCCGCGCGGAGGGCGACTCCTCCCCCGTCTGCGGCCGACCTGAAAGTGACCCCGGTCACGCTGCGGGAGGGTAGGATCAGGCCCACCAACCACCACAGGGAGGAACCCCCTCATGTCCATCGTCGATGAGAAGGCCCGCCAGCTGCTCGACAAGGCCTGCAGCGCCGACAACGGCCGCGCCGCGAAACTACTGGTCAACGACGGCCCGCTGCGGCAGACCGTCATCGCCCTCAAGCAGGGCACCACGCTCCAGGAGCACAACTCCCCGCCCGCCGCCTCGATCTTCCTGTTCAGCGGTGAAGTGAAGGTCGCCGGCAAGGAGGAGACGACGATCGGCGCCGGCCAGCTGGTCACCCTGACCCACCAGCGTCACTCGGTCAGTGCGCTCGAGGACTCCGTTTTCCTGCTCACCACCGTCACCAGCGTCGAGGGGCGGGAGTCCCACTCCGGTCAGTCCTGACAGACCGACATCGTCCCGCGGAGCTCGGCGGGCACCCCGTCCGCGATGAGGGTCGACTCATCGAAGCACGGGTACTCCGTGACCGGGGAGCGGCCGTGGGGCTCGTAGTGTTCCCAGCGGCCCTCGACGGCGCGGTAGACGATGAGATGGTCCGTGAAGGCCTGGCCCGCACGCGCCCACTCACCGTCGCAGTACATGACGACAGGCTCGCTGAAGTCACCGCGGAACGCATCCGCGCCACAGTCCGGCGCGGTGGCCAGGGCCGTCGTGGAGGCGGGCACGGGGGCCACGTTGGTCGTGGTGGTCACCTCGACGGTGACGGACTCGGTGACCGGTGCCGTCACCGACACGGTGGCGGTGGGCGTGGCGGGATCGTCGTCGGCACCGCACGCACTCACGGTGAGCAGCAGCGGGACGAACAGCAGCGGGGTGACGCGGGCGCGGGCGTTCATGCCTTCACCCTAATGGAGTGGTGGTCTACTCCGTGCAGAGCGGGATCATCTCCTGCAGCTCCTCGGCGGCCCCGTCGGCGGTGAGGAGGGTCGGCGAGTAGCACCACTGCCCGTTGTCCTCGAGGCCGTGCTGCGGGTAGATGTCCCACTGGCCGTCGACGGACTGGAAGACGATGGTGAAGGACGTTCCCCTCTGGGTCACCTTGGCGAAGGCACCGTCACAGAAGTCGACGACCGGATCCCCCATGTCACCGACGGTGAAGGAGTCGGGTGCACAGTCGGCGGGGATGACGGTGGTGGTCTCGACGGTGGTGTCGGCGGCCACGGTCTCGGTGGCCTCCGCGGTCTCGGTGTCCTCGGTGGGGGTGCCCGTCTCCACGGCCGTGGAGGTGGCGGTGGTCGGGGCGGTGGTGGTCGTGGTGGTGTCCGTGTCCGAGGTGGAATCGGTGCCGCAGGCGGTGAGCAGGGTGGCGGCAGCCAGCAGGACGGCGCTTCGACGAAGGATCATGGGCAGAATGATACGCGCTGCAGCGGTCAGATGACACGCCTTTCCCGGGCCTCCGTGATGGCGGCGGTGCGGGTGCCCACCCCGAGCTTCTGGTAGATGTGCACCAGGTGTGTCTTCACGGTGGCCTCGGAGATGAAGAGCATCTTGGCCAGTTCGCGGTTGCTGGCGCCGGTCTCCAGGGCCTGCAGGATCTCGATCTCGCGGGGGGACAGCGCCTCGGTGGGGCGGCTCATGCGCTCGGCGAGGGCCCCGGCGACCTCGGGGGCGAGGGTGCGACGGCCGGCGGCGGTGGCCACGACGGCGTCGTGAAGCGCCTGCTCAGGGGCGTCCTTGAGCAGGTAGCCGAGGGCCCCGGCCTCGACGGCGGCGACGATGTCGGCCTGCGTGTCGTAGGTCGTGAGGATGAGGACCGGGGGGCCGTCCGCGGCCCGGAGGCGGCGGGTGGCGGTGATGCCGTCCATGCCGGGCATCTGGATGTCACAGACGACGACGTCGACGTCCTCGCGCGTCGCCTCGAGCGCGGCGGTGCCGTCGGCCCCCTCCGCCACGACGGTGATGTCGGGGAAACCGTCGAGGATGGTGCGCAGGCCGGCGCGGACGACGGGGTGGTCGTCGATGAGCATGACGCGGATCATGAGGGCTCCTTCTCTGAGGTCAGGGGGATGTGGACGGCCGCGGCCGTGCCGTCGGAGTCGGACTCGATGAGCAGTTCGCCGCCGACGGCCGCCACGCGGGACTCCAGGCCGCGCAGCCCGTAGCCGTGGGCGCCGGAGAAGCCGCGTCCGTCGTCGATGACGTCGAGGGTGACCTCGGTGTCCCACACCGCGTAGGTCACCACGGCGCGCGTCGCCCCGGCATGCTTCACGACGTTCGCCAGCAGCTCCCCCGCCGCCCGCGTCACCGCGCGCGCCACCGGTTCGGGCAGCTCACGGTCTGTGTCGCCGGAGAGCTGCAGCTCGATGCTCAGCGGCTCCCCGAGCGCCTCCTGGCGGGCCAGGGTGCGGTGGATGAGGTGGCGCACGGCCACCGGCACGGGCTCCCCCGGCGCGGCGAGATCACGGACGAAGCGGCGGGCCTCCCCCAGGCTGTCGGACGCCTGGTCCTCGATGGTGCGGACCTGCCGGAGGGCGGCCTCGAGGTCACCCCGCTCGAGGCTGCCGCGGACGGCGCGGCTGACCAGCACGATGGAGCTCAGCCCCTGGGCGACGGTGTCGTGGATCTCGCGGGACAGGCGTTCGCGCTCCTCGAGGCGACCCGCCTGGTGCTCGGAGGCCGCCAGCTCCTCCTGCGTGGCCCGCAGGTCGTCGGCGACGGCCCGGTGGTGGGCGGCCTCCCGGTGCAGGGCCACGTACGTCCAGTAGATCGCCACCGCCAGGACCGTGCCGATGAGCGGCCCCACCGCCGAACCGGCCGTCCACTCCCCCGGGTGCAGTTTGGCGGGCACGAAGGCGGCGATGCCCCACAGCACCGTCGCCGCCACCACCCCGAGCGTGCGGGGCAGCAGGTGCAGGAACAGCAGGACCAGCGGGAACAGCAGCCACACGAAGGTGATGGACACCGCCACCAACGCATGCCACAGCAGCGTCACCACGGCGAGCCACCACCACACGACGGCGCGGGGAGGCGTGGAGACACTGTGCTCCCACACCGTGCCCACCACGTAGACCAGCGCCAGCGTCACCGTCAGCGGCAGCACCGGGGTGGTCGCCGCGCGCGCCGGGTCCTCCCACAGGAACAGCGCCACACCCAGGCCCAGCAGGAACGCGAAGAGCACGTGCAGGCCGACGCGGAGGGAGCGGAGCAGAGTGATCACACCTCCGACCGTAGCCGCCACCCGGTCGGGTGGGCATCAACCGACCGGTTGAGCAGTTTTTCGGGCGGCAGGCCGATGGATTCCGGGGCCCGTGCCGGAAGCATGGGGGTCACTGCAACAGAAAGGACCCGACATGTTCCTCGGTATCCGGGACATCGTCCACGCCCGCGGCCGTTTCGCACTGATCGGCTCGGTCGTGGGCCTCATCACCCTGCTGCTCGTCATGCTCACCGGGCTGACCGGCGGCCTCGGCGCGCAGAACGTCTCCGCCCTGCGCTCCCTGGGCCCCGACCGCGTGGTCTTCGCCTCGGAGGAGCCCTCGTTCACCGAGTCGCGCGTCACCGCGGCGGACGTCGCCGCCTGGGAGAAGGTCGACGGCGTCAGGTCCGTCCGTGCCCTCGGCGCGGTGCAGACCCGCATGGAGGCCGGCTCGACGCAGGCCGTCGCCGTGCTCGGGCTCCCCGACGCGACCCCGGGGGCGGTGCTCTCCGAGTCGCTTCTCGACGCCCCCGGCGCCCCCGCCACAGTCCTCCTCGGCGGCCACGAGGTGCCCGTCGTCGGCACCACGGCCGACGAGCACTACTCCCACTCCCCCGTCGTGTGGGTCGACACCGCCACCTGGCAGGCCATCGCCCGCGACGAGGCAGTCGGCACGGCCCTGCTCGTGGAGGGGGACGCTGACTGGGAGGCGGCGTCGGCAAGCACGGGGATGACCGCGGTGCCCCTGCGGGACTCCTTCAGCGGACTGGCGTCCTACCAGTCGGAACAGGGGTCGCTGCAGACGATGCAGGGCTTCCTCTACGGCATCTCCGCGCTGGTGACCGTCTCCTTCCTCACCGTCTGGACCATCCAGCGCACCCGCGACCTGTCCATCCTGCGCGCCCTCGGCGCGAGGCCCGGCTACCTCGTGCAGGATGCGCTGGGGCAGGCCGCGATCATCCTCGGCGTCGGCGTCGGCGCCGGGGCGCTGGCCGGCTGGGCCCTGGGCACCCTCGCCGGGCAGGCCGTGCCGTTCGAACTGTCCACACTGACCGTCGCCGGCCCGGCACTCGGGATCTGGGTGCTCGGCATCGCCGGCGCGTTCCTGGCCACCCGTCGGGTCGCGAAGGTCGACCCGCTCATCGCACTCGGAGGAAACGGATAATGACCCTCACCCTCGACCACATCACCCTCACCTACCCCGACGGCCTCACCGAGGTCACAGCAGTCGACGACGTCTCGCTCACCGCACCCGCGGGGCGGATGACCGCCATCGTGGGCCAGTCCGGCTCGGGCAAGTCATCACTGCTCTCGGTCGCCGCGGGCCTGCTCGCCCCGACCGCCGGCAGCGTGCATGCCGACGGCTCCGTGGGACTCATCTTCCAGCAGGCCAACCTGCTGGGTTCCCTCACCGTCCGCGAGCAGCTGCTCATCACCGACCACATCCGGGGCCTGCGGGGACGGGCCCTGCGCGAGCGCACCCCGCGTGCCGACGAACTCCTCGCCCGCGTCGGACTCGCCGGCTTCGGGGAACGCCGCATGGGGCAGCTCTCCGGCGGCCAGCGTCAACGCGTGAACATCGCCCGCGCCCTCATGGGTGATCCCGCGGTCCTCCTGGCCGATGAACCGACGTCGGCGCTCGACTCCGCGCTCTCCCGGGAGATCATCGACCTGCTCGCCGGGATCACCCGCGAATCCGGCACCGCCACCGTGGTGGTCACCCACGACATCACGCTTCTCGACGCCTTCGACCACGTCGTCGAGATGCGCGACGGCCGCCTCCGGGAGGCTCTCCCGGCGTAGGAGGCTCAGAGCCGGCGGGCGGCCTCCATCGCCGCCTGCACCCGCGACACACAGTTCCCCAGGTAGTCCTCGTGTGCCACGCGGGTCTCGTCGATGAACACCTTGACCACTGGTGTGCTCGGGGTGAAGTCAGGCGAGCGCAGGAGGATGTCCCACCCTCCGTCGGCAGAGTCATAACCGATGAAGTACTCGCCGGCGACCTTGCTCAGCGGGGTGGCGATCCGGGCGGGAGGAGCGATCTTCGGGTACATACCCCGAGGGTAGGTCAGACGCGCCCGGTGGCGCCCGACTCCCTGCCATGATGGTGGGCATGGATCAGCTCGCAGAACTACGGGCACGCCGACTCGTCGCGCAGGGGCTGCACTCCCCCGCCCGCACCGCCGCCGAGGTCGCCCGCTGGATGCTCGGCGTGCAGGGACAGAAGTACACGGACGGCGTCCGGGCGCTGTCCCTGCGGGGCCCGCGTGACGACGCCGCCGTCCTCGCCGCCGTCGACCGCCACGAGGTCGTCCGTGCCTGGCCGATGCGTGGCACCCTCCACTTCCTCCCCGCCGAGGACGCCCGCTGGATGATGCGGCTGTGCGGCCCGCGGGTGGCGCGTGCACAGCAGCAGCGACGCCCCGGCCTGGGGCTCAGCGAACCGGACGTCGCCGTCGCGCGGGAGGCGCTGCACGCGGCCCTGCGCAACGGTCCCCTCACCCGGCCGGAGGTCTACGAGGTGTTCCGCGCGGCTGGAGTGGACCCGACGGAGGGCCGCGGCCCGCACCTGGTCCGCGCCCTCGGCGGCGAGGGGGACGTCGTGCAGGGCCCCCGACAGGGGTCGGTGGAGACGTTCGTGCACGTCGACGACCTGCCCGTGGCGCAGCGTGAACTGGAGGGCGACGAGGCCCTCGCCGAGCTGGGCACCCGCTACCTGCACTCGCACGGGCCGGCGTCGGTGAAGGACCTCGTGTGGTGGGCGGGGCTCACGGTGGCGCAGGCGCGCCGGGCGGTGGCGCTGGCCCGCGACGTCGTTCCCTTCGGCGGGGAGCAGTGGATGGGGGAGTGGCAGATCGACGTGCCCGCTGCTGAGCTAGAGGCGGCCCTGGCCGCGACGTACGAGCTGCCCGCCTTCGACGAGATCCTGCTCGGTTACGCCGAAAAATCCCTCATCCTGCCCGAGGAACTGCGGCCGCAGGTGCTCACGAAGAACGGTCTGAGCTGGCCTTTCATGATGCAGGGCGGCACCATCACCGGTCGGGCCTGACAGTGGGGGAGGTCCATCATGGGGCACATGCAGCCTTATGGTCCGGAGCACTGGGCGGCTCTGCTGGTCATCGCGGTGGCCACCCCGGTGCTCGTGCGGGCCGCCCGGCAGGGGAGTGACCACTGGATCCTCCTCGCGGTGTCCGTCGCCTGGGCCCTGTGGGACATGCGGCCCTCCGTCTTCGACCTCCGGCGCTCCCTGCCGCTGCACCTCTCGGACCTCGCACGGCTGACTGCCTCCCTCGCATTGGTCACCCGCCGTGCACGCTGGATCGCACCGACCTACTACTGGGGTCTGACGCTCAACGTGCAGTCCATCGTCACCCCGGACCTCGGCTACGCGGTGGACCCGGCGCTGGAATACGTCATGTACTGGTTCCTCCACGCCGCCGTCCTCATCGCCCCGATCATCCTGGTGTGGGGGAGAGGGCACCGCCCGAGCTGGTCCTGGTGGTGGTACACCGTCCTGCTCACCCTCGGCTGGACGGCCGTGGCCATGCTGGTCAACGTCGCCACCGGCTCCAACTACGGCTACCTCAACGGCACCCCGCCCGGGCCCTCGCTTCTCGACGTCATGGGCCCCTGGCCCCGCTACCTGTTCGTCGGTGCCGGCCTCCTCGTCGGCGGCTGGGCCGCTGCCCTGACCTGGCCGTGGGTTGTTCTGCGAAAGCGCAGGTCAGGGTAGGAAAAGAGTGCGCAGCTGCGCACTGTGATGGGGGAGGCCCTGACCATCTGGTGTGACGCCCGGGCCCCGGCCGACTCGTTCGGGGCCCCAGTGTCACACGAAATGGACGGGGGCGAGTCGGGAAAAGAAATGACAAAGCACCGGGAGTGAGCGCGACACTGCCTCCCCGGTGCTTTGCCGGACTGTGGGATCTACGGCTTACTTGTTCCAGTTGGCGTAGATGGTGTTCTCCTTCTCGACGAGGGTCAGCACGTCGTAGGACGCGACCAGCTCGTCGTTCTGGTTGAACAGCTGGGCATCCCAGCAGACCTCACCGTAGGCGTCGGTGACGCGCGGGGTGATGCGCTTGGCGGTCAGCTCGATGCGGACGGAGTCGTCGTAGGTGACCGGGGTGATGAAGCGCAGGTTCTCCAGGCCGTAGTTGGCCAGGACCGGGCCCGGGGCGGGCTCGACGAACAGGCCTGCGGCCCAGGAGACCAGCAGGTAGCCGTGGGCGACGCGACGCGGGAAGAACGGGTTGGCCATGGCGGCCTCCTCGTCGACGTGCGCGTAGAAGGTGTCGCCGGTCTTCTCGGCGAACTCGAGGATCTCCTCGAGGGAGACGTGGCGCAGGTCGGAGGCGAACTGGTCGCCGATCTGCAGGGTGGCCAGGTCCTTGCGGAACGGGTGCTCGGCGGTGCCTGCCTCGACGTCGGCACGGGTGACCTTGTTGACCTTGGCGCCGCGCACCCACTCGCCGGTGATGGCGGTGAGGTGGTCCGGGGTGCCCTGGATGGCGGTGCGCTGCATGTAGTGCTTGNNGCCGCGGATGCCGCCGAGCTCCTCGCCGCCGCCGGCGCGACCCGGGCCACCGTGGACCAGGTGGGGGAGCGGGGAGCCGTGGCCGGTGGAGGTCTTGGCGTCGTCACGGTCGAGGAAGTGCAGGCGGCCGTGGAACGCACCGATGTTGTGGGCGTAGGTGGCGGCCAGCTCCGGGGAGTGGGTGATGACGGAGGCGACGAGGGAGCCCTTGCCGCGGGCGGCCAGGCGCAGGGCGTCGTTGGTGTCGGTGTAGCCGATGACGGAGACGACCGGGCCGAAGGCCTCGACGTCGTGGACGGCGTCGGTGTCGGCGTCCTCGAAGGTGAGGATGGTCGGTGCGAAGAAGGCGCCCTCGAGCTGGTCGGAGCCGCCGGTGACGACCTTGCCGCCGGCGGCGACGAGCTTGTCGACGGCTGCCGCGACGTCGGCACGCTGGTCGACGGAGACGAGCGGGCCCATGGTGGCCTCGCCGCTGCGCGGGTCACCCGGGACGATCTTGTCGTTGACGCGGGCGGCGAGAGCCTCGGCGACGGTGTCGACGAGTGCGGTCGGGACGATGGCGCGACGGACGGCGGTGCACTTCTGGCCGGCCTTGGCGGTCATCTCGATGAACAGGGCCTTGATGTAGGCCTCGAACTCGGGGGAGTCCTCGGTGACGTCCTCGCCGAGGATGGCGGCGTTGAGGGAGTCGGCCTCGGCGGTGAAGCGGACGCCGTTCTTCAGGACGTTCTCGTGGGAGCGCAGGGTCGCGGCGGTGGCGGCGGAGCCGGTGAAGGCGACGTGGTCGCGGTGGTCCAGGTGGTCCAGCAGGTCACGGGCGGAGCCGGAGATGAGCTGCAGGGAGCCCTCCGGGAGGATGCCGGATTCGAGCATGAGACGCACGGCGGCGGCGGTGACGTAGCCGGACGGAGTGGCCGGCTTGACCAGGGTCGGCATGCCGGCGATGAAGGACGGCGCGAACTTCTCGAGCATGCCCCAGACCGGGAAGTTGAAGGCGTTGATCTGCACGGCGACGCCCGGGAGCGTGGTGTAGATGTGGGTGCCCAGGAAGGAGTTGTCGCGGGAGAGGATCTCGGTCGGGCCGTCGATGATGATGTGGCCGTTCGGCAGCTCGCGGCGACCCTTGGAGGAGTAGACGAACATCGTCTGGATGCCGCCGTCGATGTCGATGCCGTTGTCGCGCTTGGTGGCGCCGGTCTTGTAGGCGAGCTCGTAGAGCTCCTCCTTGTGCTCACCCAGGTAGAGGGCCAGCTCCTTGAGCTTCAGGGCGCGCTCGTGGATGGTCAGTTCGCGCAGGTTGCGCTGGCCGACCTCGCGGGCGTACTCGATGGCGCCGGCCAGGTCGAGGCCCTCGGTGGAGACGGTGGCGACGATCTCGCCGGTGGAGGCGTCGGCCACCTCGGTCACGCGGGAGGGGTTCTCGGGGGTGACCCAGGCGCCGGAGAGGTAGCTGGGGACGAGGGTGTCGGTGAGGGTGGACATCGGGGTCCTTTCCTGGAGGTTTATTTAATGACCGAACGGACGGTCGGGATTTCAGGCCAGTATAATCAAGATCACATTTCCCACAAGGCCTACAGAGGAGAAGACCGTGGAACCGTGGACAATTCAGCTGGGTGAACTGGACCGCAAGATGGGCGTCGAGGTGCTCGAACAGTCCCCGGAGAGGGTCGTCGCCACCATGCCGGTCGACGGCAACCGGCAGTCACTGGGGCTGCTGCACGGCGGTGCGATGGTCGCCATCGCGGAGGCCGTGGGCTCCTGGGCAGCCGTCATCCACGCGTCGACGATGGGGAAGGTGGCTGTCGGCGTGGACATCAACGCCACCCATCACGCGTCCGGTCACACCGGGATCGTGACCGCCACCGCCACCGCCATCCGCCTCGGCCGGACGCTGACCTCGCATGAGGTGCTGGTCACGGACGAGAGCGGGCAGCGGCTGTGCACGGCGCGGATCACCAACGCGATCGTCGAGAAGAAGCGCTAGCTGTAGTCGTAGAAGCCCTTGCCGGACTTGCGACCAAGCTCGCCGCGCTCGACCATGTCGCGCATGAGCTGCGGCGGGGCGAAACGGTCGCCCAGGGTGGAGGACAGGTATTCGGCGATGCCGAGGCGCACGTCCAGGCCGACGATGTCGGTGAGGGCCAGCGGGCCGACCGGGAACTTGTAGCCCAGGACCATCGCGTTGTCGATGTCCTGCGGGCTCGCGACGCCCTCCTCGACCATGCGGATCGCCTCGAGGGCGATGCACACGCCGAGACGGGAGGAGGCGAAGCCCGGGGCGTCCTTCACGACGATCGGGGTCTTGCCCAGGGCCTCGACCCAGCCGCGGGCCTCGTCGACGAGGTTCTCCGGGGTGGAGTCGGCGACGACGATCTCGACCAGCTTGGAGGCCGGGACCGGGTTGAAGAAGTGCAGGCCGATGACGTCGTTGTCGACGGTCAGCGCCAGATCGGAGACGGACAGGGAGGAGGTGTTCGTCGCGATGACGGCCTCCGGGGAGGCCTCGGCGATCTTCTTGAAGGAGGAGATCTTGAGGTCCATCGACTCCGGCACGGCCTCGACGACCAGCGGCAGACCGGCGAAGGCGTTCGTGTCGGTGGTGACGGTCAGGCGGGACAGCCACTCCTCGCGGGTGCCCTCGGCACCACGCTTGAGGGAACCGTCGACGTCGTTGCTGATGCGCTCCGCGGCGGCGGCCACGGCATCGTCGTTGATGTCGACGACGGTGACCTCAGCGCCGGCGGCGAGGAAGGAGTGGGCGATTCCGGCGCCCATGCGGCCACCGCCGAGGACACCGACCTTCTGGGGAACAGTCATTTCTTACTTCTTCTTTCGGTCGAGGAAGGCCTGCATGCGGTCGAACTTGGCGTCCGACTCGAAGAGGATGGCCTGGGCGATGTTGTCGACGGCCGGGTGGGCCGCCGCCGGCATGGCCATCACCTGCTTGGAGATGCGCACCGCCAGCGGGTCGAGCGCGGCGATGCGGTCGGCGTAGGCGTGGGCGGCGTCGAGAAGCTCAGCCGGTTCGGCGAGCTCGGTGACGAGGTGCGCGGCGGCGGCCTCCTCACCGGAGAGGATGCGGCCCGCGAGGAGGATCTCCTTCGCGATGGCCTCGCCGACCAGTGCCTTGATGCGCCACAGCCCACCGGCGGCGGCGATGATGCCGAGGTTGGCCTCCGGCTGGCCGAACTTCGCGGCCGGCGTGGAGATGCGGAAGTCCGCGGCCAGCGCCAGCTCGAGTCCGCCACCGAGGGCGTAGCCGTCGACGGCGGCGATGACCGGCATCGGCAGCTGGGAGATGCGGTGGAAGATGGTGTTGTTGATGCCGCGCAGCGCGTCCTCACGGCGACGCTCACGCAGCTGCGCGATGTCGGCGCCGGAAGCGAAGATGCCGCGGCCGTTGTGCTCGCAACCGGTGATGATGAGGATCTTCGGCTCGCGCTCGAGGAACTCGCACACGGCGTGCAGCTCGGAGACCATCTGGTCGTCGATGGCGTTGCGCACCTCGGGGCGGGTCAGCTCGACGACGAGGCGGTCACCGCGGTCGGTGACGGTCAGTGCCTGGAAATCTGCGAACACACCTAGACCCTCTCGATCGCGATGGCCGAACCCTGGCCCACACCGATGCACAGGGTGGCGATGCCGCGCTGGCCGCCCTCCTGCTCGAGACGGTTGAGCAGGGTGATGGTGATGCGGGAACCGGAGGAACCCAGTGGGTGACCCAGCGCGATGGCGCCGCCCCACGCGTTGACCTTGTTCTGGTCCAGCTCCAGCTCGCGGATCACCGCGAGTGACTGGGTGGCGAAGGCCTCGTTGATCTCGACGGCGTCGACGGAACCGAGGTTCCAGCCGGCACGCTCGAGCACCTTGCGGGTCGCCGGGATCGGGCCGAGGCCCATGACCTCCGGGGCGAGGCCCGCGTTGGCGTTCGCGACGACCCGGGCACGCGGACGGAGCCCGTACTTCTCGACGGCGGCCTCGCTCACCACGAGGATCGCGGAGGCACCGTCGTTGAGGGTGGAGGAGTTGCCGGCGGTGACGACCTCGCCACCCTTGACGACCGGGCGGAGCTTCGCCAGGACCTCCGGGGTGGTGCCGGGGCGCGGACCCTCGTCGGTGTCGACGAGCGTGACGTTGCCCTTCCGGTCGGTGATCTCGACGGGGACGATCTCGGAGCGGAAGTGGCCGGCCTCGATGGCCGCCAGGGCGCGGGCCTGGGACTGGACGGCGAAGGCGTCGGCGTCGGCACGCGAGATGTCGCAGACGCGCGCGACCTCCTCCGCGGTCTCCGGCATGGAGTACGTCATCTTGTCCTGGGCGGCGAACTTCGGGTTGACGAAGCGCCAGCCGATGGCGGTGTCGAAGGCCTCACCCGGCTTCGCGAAGGCGGTCGTCGGCTTCTCGACGACCCACGGGGCACGCGACATCGACTCGACGCCACCGGCGACGACGACGTCGGCCTGGCCGGACTCCACCAGGGCGGTGGCCATGGCGATGGCCGACATGCCGGAGGCGCAGAGACGGTTGACGGTGATGCCCGGGACGGTGTCCGGGTAGCCCGCCAGCAGCCAGGCCATGCGGGCGACGTTGCGGTTCTCCTCACCGGCGCCGTTGGCGTTGCCGAGGATCACCTCGTCGACGGCCGCCGGGTCGATGCCGGCGTCCTCGATGACGGCCTTGATGGTCAGCGCCGCGAGATCGTCGGGACGCACGGACGACAGTGCGCCGCCGTAACGGCCGACCGGGGTGCGGCGGCCTGATACCAGGTATGCAGTGGTCACTGGCTGCTCTTTCTGTAGTTCTAGTTACCGGTGAAGACGGGCTTGCGCTTCTCGTTGAACGCGGCGAAGCCCTCGAGGTAGTCGGCGGAGGAGCACAGCTCGCCCTGGGCGACGTTCTCGTCCGCGACGGACTCCCACAGGCCGCGACGGTTGTCGCGGATGTCCTGCACGAGGGTGCGGCTGGTCAGGAACGCGCGGGTCGCACCGTTGGCGGCCCGACGTGCCTTCTCGCGGGTGAACTCCACGAGCTCCTCCGCCGGGAGGGCGCGGGAGAACAGGCCGGCGGTGACGGCCTCGGCACCGGAGATCATGTCCCCGGTGACGATGAGGTCCATCGCCCGGTGCGCACCCAGACGCTCGACGAACAGGGAGTGCCCGCCGGAGTCGAGGGTGGCGCCCAGGTTGGCGAAGGGGGACCCGAAGGTCGCGTCCTCGGCCACGTAGACGATGTCGCAGGCGATGGCCAGGCCCAGCCCGACACCCAGGCACACGCCGTGGACGGCGCCGAAGGTCGGGGCGGGGAAGGTGCTCATCTGCTGCAGCACCGGCGTGACCTTGTTGGCCAGGTAGTCGGTGGCGTCGTCGTCACGCGGGTCGAGACCGCGGATGTTGCGTCCGGCGCAGAAACCGCGGCCCTCGCCACGCAGCACCAGGGCGCGGACACCACGGTCGGCGGCCTCGGTGTAGACGTCGGAGAGCTCCTGCAGATCCGCCTCGGTCAGCGAGTTCAGTGCCTTCGGGTTGTTGAGGACAACCTCGGCGACGTTGTCCTCGATGTGGAGATCAATCACAGTGTGGGTCCTCTAGGCGTCGTAGTCGACGGTGATCTTGTCACCGGTGGCGCGGGTCTGACAGGTCAGGACGTAGCCCTGGGCGACCTCGTCGGGCTCCAGCGCGTAGTTCTCGTCCATCTCGAACTCGCCCTCGATGACCTTGGCGCGGCAGGTGCCGCAGACACCGCCGGCGCAGGCGAAGGGGACGTCCGGGCGCGCGCGCAGGGCGGCGTTGAGGATCGTCTCGTTCGCGGAGGCCGGGGACTCGATGGAACCGGACAGGCCGTCCAGCTTGAAGGAGACGGTGATGTTCCGGCCGTGCGGGTCGACGACGACCGGACGACCGGTGTTGCCCTGGCCCGGGCCGTCCTGCGGCTTACCGGTGGAGAACAGCTCGAAGCGGACGTTGTCGCTGCTCACGCCACGGCCGTCGAGCTCGTCGCGGACCAGCTGGACCAGCTCGAAGGGTCCGCAGAGGAACCACTCGTCGGTCTCGTCGGTGCGGATGACCTTGTCCAGGAGGAGGGAGAGCTTCTCGTCGTCGATGCGGCCGGAGAACAGCGGGTTGACGCGCTGCTCACGGGACAGGACGTGGTGCACCGCGAAACGGGTCGGGTACTTGTCCTTGAGGTCGCCGATCTCCTCGGCGAACATGACGTCGCCGCCGCCCTTGTTGGCGTAGACCAGCTCGAAGGTCGCGGACCTGGAGCCCGACAGCAGGGCCTGCGCGATCGACATGATCGGGGTGATGCCGGAGCCCGCGGCGATGGCGACCAGGTGCGGGGCACCATCGACGTCGGCCAGCTCGTCCTTGAGCAGCTCCTGGGCGTCGTTGAGGGAGGTGACGTGGACACGCGAGGTGAAGGCACCCTGCGGGTTCATGACCTCGATGACGGTGCCCGGCTCGAGCTCGTCGTTGGCCCAGGTGGAGAAGACGCCACCGAGGTCGCGCTTGATGGCGACGCGGATGACGCCCGGGCGCGGGATGTCACAGATCGAGTACGAACGACGGACCTCCTGGCCGTCGATGTCGGCACGCAGCGCGACGTACTGACCGGGGACGTAGTCGTAGTCCTCACGAAGCTCTTCCGGGACCTCGAAGCTGACCTCGACGGCGTTGTCGGTCAGGCGACGGACCTCAGAGACCTGCAGCGGGTTGAACTTGGCCTTTTTCTTGGTGGGAGCGGTCATCAGTGCACCTTGAAGTAGTCGAAGGGCTCGAGGCAGTCCTCGCAGGAGTACAGGGCCTTGCAGGAGGTCGAGCCGAATTGGGCGATGTTTTTGGTCCGGGTCGAGCCGCAGCGCGGGCACGGGACCGGGGGCGGGGGAGCGAGGGTGAGCTTGATCGGACCCTGACGGGGGTCGCCGGCAGCGTGCACGGGCGGCGCGATGCCGTAGTCACGCAGCTGCTCGCGACCCTCCTCGGTGATCCAGTCGGTGGTCCAGGCGGGCTGGAGCACCAGGTCGACGCGGGAGTTCTCGTAGCCGGCGGCGACGAGCGCCTCCTCGACCTCACGCGTGATGTGGTCCATGGCCGGACATCCGGAGTAGGTCGGGGTGATCGTCACCACCGCAGTGCCGTCGATGATGGCGGCGTCGCGAAGAATGCCCAGGTCCGCGATGGAGATCACGGGGATCTCCGGGTCGGGCACGCTGGCGGCGGTGTCCCAGACCTTGGCGGCCTCAGGATCGGTGGGACGCAGGGGATGGGTGGTCACGACTGTCCTCCTTCGGATGTGCGGGTGGTCTTACCAGGTGGCGCCGGGGTGCTTGCGGGCGAAGACCTGCAGCTCGGCGAGGATGTAGGCGCGCAGCTCGGAGAAGCGGCCCGTGCGCTGGCCGGACATGGCCTGCGGGGTCTGCGGGATCTCCAGCTCGGCGGTGTCGAGCACGTGCTTGATGCGCTCGTCGAACTCGGCGCGGAGGCTCGACGGCAGGACGGCGATGCCCTGCTCGGCGAGGCGGGTGTGCAGCTCCAGGTCCTCGAACAGCTCATCGACGTAGGGCCACATGTAGAACAGGCCCTCCTCGATGCGGTGCTTGGACAGCTCGGTGCCCAGGCCGAGACGCAGAACCCACTGGTTCGCGTGGTCGACGTGGTACTCGACCTCCTTGACGGCCTTCGCGGCGATGGCGGCGAGGGTCTCGTCCTTGGAGTCCAGCAGCGCCGTGTACAGGCCGAGCATGTAGTACGAGGCGATCAGCTGACGGGCGATGGTCTGGCCGAAGTCACCGTTCTCCTGCTCCATGAGGCGGGCGGAGCGGAACTCCTCCTCCTCGCGGAAGTAGGCGAGGTCGTCCTCGGTCTTGTCCCACGCGGTGCCGGCGTAGGAGTACAGGAAGCGGGTGTGGCCGATCAGGTCCAGTGCGATGTTGGCGAGGGCGATGTCCTCCTCCATCTCCGGCGCACGGGAGATCCACCAGCTCAGGCGCTGGCCGAGCATGAGGGCGTCATCGCCCAGCATGGCGGCGTAGGCAGCGACGTCCTCGCTGGCCTTGGCGCCGAGGCCCTGGACGTCCTCGGCGGTGAGGGAGTCACCCTGGGTCTGGCGGGTGGCGGAATCAACGGTTGCGAAGCTGCTCACAGGTGCGGCACCCCTTCAGACTTCTCGTAGTAGGTGGCGTGGCGGTAGTTCTTGCCGGAGGCCGACTCGAAGAAGCCGCCCTTGGAGTCCGGGTCGGAGGCGGTGACGGCCTCGGTGGGGACGACCCACACGGAGGTGCCCTCGTTGCGACGGGTGTACAGGTCGCGTGCGTTACGCAGGGCCATGGTGGCGTCCGGGGCGTGCAGGGAGCCTGCGTGGACGTGGGACAGACCGCGGGAGCTTCGGACGAAGACCTCCCACATGGGCCAGTGCTGCTGGTCAGACATTTCTGATGTGCTCCTTGATGTGTGGGGGCGTGTTAGGCGATGAGCTGGGAGTCGGAGGACTGGTACTTCTCGGCGTAGGCGGCTGCGGCCTCGCGGACCCAGGCACCCTCCTCGAAGGCCTGGCGGCGACGCTGCATGCGCTGGACGTTGCAGGGGCCGGCGCCCTTGATGGCGGAGTAGAACTCGGCCCAGTCGAGCTCGCCGAAGTCGTAGTGGCCGCGCTCCTCGTTCCACTTGAGGTCCGGGTCCTCGAAGTGGAGGCCCAGGGCCTCGGCCTGCGGGACGATCATGTCGACGAAGCGCTGGCGCAGCTCGTCGTTGGAGAAGCGCTTGATCTTCCAGTCCATGGACTGCTTGGAGTTCGGGGAGTCGTTGTCCGGCGGGCCGAACATCTGCAGTGCCGGGCCGTAGAAGCGGTTGATGGCCTCCTGTGCCATCTGCTTCTGCTCCGGGGTGCCGT
>LSQX01337119.1_pt1 | contig 26649 bp, 21 predicted proteins | sample 654561 | NCBI WGS metagenome assembly LSQX01 (sample SAMN04489861, study PRJNA283612) | anaerobic digester metagenome | isolation source: 4 biogas reactors fed with cattle manure at either 37C or 55C with and... | place: Denmark: Kongens Lyngby | collected 2014 | reverse complement strand
ACTAAAAGGGACAAGTCAGGAAACACTATACTTTTGCATTGAAATATTAAAAAATATAAATTTATGAAGAAAATTTTTACATTAGCAATAGCTTTATTTGCTATTACTGCATTCGGTTATTCACAAGTTAATGAAAACTTAGTTTCTAAAAAAGGTGAGCAATATCTTCCTGTGCAAGGAGATTGGTCTATTGGTTTCCAAGCAAATGATTTGTTAAAATATGTTGGAAACATCATGGGTGATGGTTCTAATTCGTATCCGGAATTAGAACTTGTTGATTATCTTTTCATTGGGAAGTATATGGATACAGACAACACTGCTTATCGTATTATAGCTGATCTGTATATTGACAACGATAAAGAAACAGAAATTACGTATTCTTCTGATCCTGCTATTAAAAATATAACTAAAATCTCAAAAGATAATGCTTTTGCTTTGAATTTGGGAGTTGGTCGTGAATGGAGAAAAGGAACTACTCGTCTTCAAGGTTACTATGGAGGTGATGCAATAATTGGACTTGGAAGCAGTACATCAAAAGAAGATATAAACAATCCAAACAATGATAATACTCCGGGAAATCCAATAAATTTCAATTCTACCGAAAAAGATGGATTGAGATTTACTGCCGGTTTGAAAGGATTTATTGGAGCTGAATACTTCATTTTTCCAAAGATTGCTTTAGGAGCTGAATATTCATACGGTTTGTATTTCTTCACAGAAGGAGAAGGCACGTATACTGAAACGGGTAGTGATCCTGTGAAAAATGGAAAAAAAGAATCCAGTTTTTATTTGGGTGGAACACGAAGCGGAGCAAACTATGGTGTAGCCTCTCTGAAACTCAGTTTGTATTTTTAATCTATTCTGTAGAAAAAACATTACATCTCACATTTAACAAAAAAAGGACGCTTTCATGCAAAGTGTCCTTTTTTGTATAATTATATCTTACGTCCATTTTGTAAATTGAAGAAGAACAGCTAATTTTGTGAACTAATGCAATAAATTCATTTACAAAAATTTACACTATGATAGATATTTTTGACAGACTGAAAAGTATGGACGGTCCGCTTGAGCAATACCGCAAGCAGGCGGAAGGCTATTTTATGTTCCCTGAATTGGAGGGAGAAATCGGACCGAGAATGAAATTTCTTGGAAGAGAGGTTATCACTTGGAGTTTGAATAACTACTTAGGTCTTGCTAATCATCCGGAAGTACGTAAAGCAGATGCCGAAGCAGCTGCACAATGGGGAATGGCTTATCCCATGGGTGCCCGCATGATGTCCGGTCAAACAAAATACCATCGCGAGTTGGAAGATAGATTGGCTAAGTTTGAGAAAAAAGAATCAGCTTATCTGCTCAATTACGGCTACCAGGGAATGGTTTCCATTATTGATTCACTCTGTACACGAAACGATGTAATTGTTTATGATTCAGAATCTCATGCTTGCATCATGGACGGGATTTTCCTGCATAAAGCAAAAGGCGGTAAAAGTTTTGTGTTTCCTCACAATGATATGGAGCGCGCTGACAGAATGCTCCGTTTTGCTACCAAACAAGCCGAAGAAAACAACGGCGGAATCTTGGTAATTACGGAAGGAGTTTTCGGGATGTCAGGTGATTTGGGAAATTTAAAGGGATTAGTAGAGCTAAAGAAAAAGTATAAATTCCGTCTGTTTATTGACGATGCGCATGGCTTTGGAACTATGGGAGAAACCGGTGCCGGAGCGAGTGAGCATTTCGGTCTAATGGATGAAGTCGATATTTACTTTGCCACTTTCGCCAAATCGATGGCAGGTATCGGAGCTTTTGTAGCATCTGATAAGATTATTATCGATGCACTGAAATACAGTATGCGTTCACAGATTTTTGCTAAATCGCTTCCCATGCCAATGGTGATTGGAGCATTGAAACGCTTGGATATTTTACAAAATCAGCCAGAAATCAAAGAAAATCTTTGGAAAATAGCAAAAGCGCTTCAAGATGGACTCGTTGCAAACGGTTTCAATATCGGAAATACTGAATCGCCGGTTACCCCTGTTTATTTCAGCGGATCTGTTCCCGAAGGGACAAATATCGTAATCGATTTACGTGAAAATTATAATATTTTCTGCTCCATCGTAGTCTATCCGGTCGTTCCGAAAGACGTACTCATGCTGCGTTTGATTCCGACCGCTTCTCATACCATGAAAGAAGTGGAAGAAACAATAGAAGTGTTCAAAAAAATCAAGGTCAACTTAGAAGCCGGAAAATACAAAGGCGATGAAGTGAAAAAAATGGCATTGAGGTAATAGAGCAGCACCAGATAGGTAATGATTGTCATAAATATATCCGAAAATTATTTTTATCAACCCGCATTTATCCCCGTTATAGACTTAGGTGTGAATCCAAACGAACGGGGTTAAAGGGCTTTATATTATGTTGCGACTTAAAATCCAGTACAAGTACAAAATGAAATGTGTCGATTGTGGGCATGTTACACCTGATTTTTGGACTTGGTTTGACCAAAATCAAATGTGTCCAAAATGCGGCAGCAAACACTCAGAGGTTTGGTATCGCCGAAACTACAACAAGCTCCAGCGGCTTATGAAGAGCACACCGGATAGTTTGTGGCATTACTTCCCATTTTTGCCTTTACTCCGCAAACGACATATTATTTCGAAATATGAAGGCGCGGCTCCTATAGAAAGATGGTCTTTCTTGGAAGCATTTGCCAAGGAAAAGTATAATCTTAACTTGGAAGTTTTTGCGTATCGGAATGATTTGAATGGAGGGACAGGAACTTTCAAAGATATCGCGGCGTCACTCGCGGCAAGTATTTTTAAAGAAATCGGACTGAAGCAATATTGTATCGCATCGACCGGAAATTCAGCTACAGCTTATGCCCGGTATTTGTCGGAGGCGGATGTAAATTGTTCCGTTTTCATGCCGGAGGATGTAATCAGAACTTCAGAAGCTACGATTAGTTCGTATGGACAACAAGTATTCAAAGTGCTTGGCGATTATGCAAAAGCAAAAGAAATTGCCGCAGGTTATGCTAAGTCATACAATATTCCTATGTCCACCGGAAATATTGACCCGATTCGGATTGAGGCGAAAAAAACAATGGTCTTCGAAATGTTACGTCAAAACGGGAAACTTCCCGATGTCTATATACAAGCTATCAGCGGCGGGACAGGACCTTTGGCGATAGATAAAGGAGTGCGCGAATTGCACGAAATTATGCCCGATTTGAAAAATCCACGCTTTATTATGGTGCAGGCAGACGGTTGTGATCCTATGGTACAGGCATGGGAAAAATCAGAAGCAGCCGATTTTCCCGAAGGTTGGGAAAAAGATTTTCCGATTATAAATAACCCGAAGACCGCTGTACCTACTTTAGCGACCGGGAATCCGGCAACCTATCCGATAATAGCAAAATTGGTGAAAAGTACAAACGGAGCTTTCATCCGAATGAAAGAATCGAAACTCGTTTCTGTCGGAAAATTAATTGCATACGAGCAAAAAGTAATTCCGGGTCCGGCATCAGCGGTTTGTGTAGCGGGTTTTTTCAACGCTTTGGAAAAAGGGTTGATTAAAAACGGTGAATCAGTCATGGTGAATATTGGCGAAGGTGCCAATCGTGCGCCACTTTTCCTTGAGCAAATGATTTACACTACACGCGAAGTGGAAAATGTGGAGCAATGCGAACCCCATGAAATTAATGGGTTCAAGGAAGAGCTCTGGGAGGAAGTTACAGCCAATGTATAAAGTCCTTTTTATCAAAAAATAAAAAGTTAGGACAAGCAACAATTTTAGAAATTCGTCTAAATTCGTGAAGTCAGGAAAAACAATATGGATTACAGGTGCTTCGTCAGGTATTGGCGAAGCATGTTCGTATTTATTTGCAGCACAGGGAGCAAAGTTGATTTTGTCGGCTACTCGAGTTGAGCAACTTGAAACAGTACAACAAAAATGCATTCAATTGGGAGCTGAATGTGAGATTTTACCTTTTGATCTTTCTGAAATTGACCGATTGGAGGCCATTTCAGATAAAGCATTTTCCTTTTTTGAAAAAATAGATATTCTTTTTCTCAATGCGGGAATCAGTCAACGCTCAAAAGCAATAGAAACACATTTCGCCGTAGATAAAAAGATAATGGATATCAATTTTTTTGCGCCGGTGAAGATTGCCAAGCACTTGCTTCCGAAAATGATTGAAAACGGTGGCGGTACTATTGCTGTAACTACGAGTATTTCAGGAAAATTCGGCTTTCCGCTCCGTTCGGCGTATGCATCTTCGAAATTTGCCCTTTACGGTTTTTTTGAGACAGTTCATGCCGAATATTACGATCAGAATATTCGTGTAGTATTGGTTTGTCCGGGTAGAGTCAAGACTAATATCTCCTACAATGCACTTGAAGCCGACGGTTCTAAACACGCCCAAATGGATGCCGGTCAAGCGGGTGGTCTTTCTGCTGAAAAAGCTGCTAAAAAAATTGTCAGAGCCATTCACTCTCAAAAACCGGAGGTTCTTGTAGGCGGGAAAGAGCTGTTAATGGTACATATCAAACGCTTTTTACCGGGATTGGCAAGGAGAATGGTGAGGAAAGTGAAAGCTGTCTAAACCAGGATTTTAATATGATTTATGTCATTATTTATGATAGTTAGTGAAACTTTCTGCCTTCGTGTCTTTGTGGCAAATGTCAAATTAATTCAAATCTCTTAACTCAAAACTATGTATATCATCTCAGGCATTCAGCAAGTTGGTATCGGTGTAGAAAATCTCTATGAAGCGTGGAAATACTACATCGATGTGTTCAATATGGACATACGCATATTGGAAGACAACAAAGTGGCGGAGCTGATGCTGCCCTATACCGGTGGAGTGCCACAACGAAGGCATGCTTGCATTGCCGTGAATATGCAGGGTGGAGGAGGCTTCGAAGTGTGGCAGTACGCGGAACGGAAACCTAAAAAGCTTGATTTTGAGTTGAATATGGGGGACTTGGGTGTGTTGGTATGTAAGGTGAAGAGCCGTGATGTCGCTAATACCTTTGATGAATTTTCCAACAATCCGAAAGTAAACATCGTCACCAAATTAAGCGAGAACTTAGACGGCAATCTTACATTTTACGTCAAAGACCCGTATGGAAATCTGTTTCAGATTGTTCACGATGAATACATTTTCAAAGATGAAGGACGACTGACAGGCGGCGCTGTGGGTGTTACCATCGGTGTTACGGATATAGAAAAGGCAATGACTGTTTATCGTGATATTTTGGGTTATGATACCATAATTGCAGATGAAACAGGAGTTTTTGCCGATTTTACCGGCCTTCCATCGGGTGGTCAGAAATTCCGTCGTCGTCTGCTCACTCACTCCAAACCTCGCAAGGGTGCTTTTAGCGAACTTTTCGGATCTTCTTGCATCGAACTTGTACAAGCATTGGAACGCACACCGAGAAAACTTTACGAAGGACGCTTCTGGGGAGATCCGGGCTTTATTCAGGTTTGTTTCGATATTCGAAACATGGAGGCTTTGGGAAAATTTTGCGCCAAAAAAGGACATCCGTTCACAGTTGACACAACACAAAGCTTCAAGGAAGGCAGTTCGTTTGATATGGGCGATGCAGCCGGTCAGTTTGCCTATATCGAAGATCCCGATGGGACACTGATAGAGTTTGTGGAGGCCCATAAAGTGCCAATAGTAAAAAAACTTGGTATCGCCATCAATCTAAAAAAACGCGACCCCGAAAAACCATTGCCAAAATTTATCCTGAAAGCATTGAGCGTGATGCGGGTGAAACCGGAGACGCTACAGTAGCACTGTAGCCGTCAACTTCAAGTTGACTGCTACTTAAAAAACATATGAACAAAATTAACTTCAAGTAGCTGCTATAATGCACCACCCATTCAATATACTACTTCTCTCTATGACCGTTCTTGCGGTCATAGTTTTTATATCGCTCTACTATGTGGATGCGGGTTACGGACGATTTTACAATCGGAAATGGGGAGTGCCTATATCCAATAAGTTGGGTTGGATGCTAATGGAAATTCCGATTTTCATTACAATGATAGTACTTTGGTTAGTTTCTGATCGGGTTACTGACGTTGTAAGAATTGTTTTTCTTGTGCTTTTTCAGATTCACTACTTCCAGCGATCATTTATTTTTCCGTTTCGATTACGTGGAAAAAGCTCTATGGCGATTGTAGTTGTTGCTATGGGAATAACCTTCAATTTCCTCAATGCAACGATGCAGGGAGGGTGGATTTTCCATGTGTCACCGGAGGATTATTACACCATTTCATGGCTTTGGTCACCTCAGTTTATTATCGGAACAATTCTGTTTTTTACAGGTATGCATATCAATCAGAAATCCGACAACATTATTCGCAATCTGCGAAAAAATGGTAATGGAGCCTATTATTTCCCCAAAGATGGCATGTTCAGATACGCAACCTCTGCTAATTATTTTGGGGAGCTTGTCGAGTGGATTGGATTTGCCATACTCACCTGGTCTTGGGCGGGAGTCGTTTTTGCAGTTTGGACATTTGCAAACCTCGCACCGCGTGCCGCAAAAATTCATGTACGATACAAGCGGGATTTTCCGGAAGAAATGAAAAACTCAAAAGTGAAAAGGATTATACCGTTTGTGTATTAGTAACCTCGAAAAATCCCTGCTTGTCGCATAAAAGCCACGAAAAGGGACTTACATTGTGATTGTATAGATTAAAAAAAACAACAAATGACTTCGATGAATCACAACGCAACTTCTAAAACAAATAACCTGTCTGAAAAGGGGGCTGGTGATACCGTCATTGTTACCGGTGCCAGTGGTAGTATTGGAGCTGAAGTAGTGAAGAGCCTCTTACAGAAAAATTTCTCCGTGATAATGGCATGCCGTGATTTGGAGAAAGGAAATACGGTGCGTAATGAAATATTGAAAGAATTCAAAGGAAAGGAGAACGTTGTTTCGCTTGAAAAATTAGATATGAGCTCTTTTTCATCTATTCGGCAGTTTGTGGATAAAATTTCGAATAAAAATATCCAACTTTATGGGCTAATGAATAATGCCGGAACGATAAACAGGGGGTTTCAGTTGACAAATGACGGTGTTGAGGAGACTATAGCGGTAAATTATTTAGGAATTGTTTTGTTAACAGAACTGCTTTTGCCAATGCTTGACAATGGCGCGAGAATCACAAATGTCATATCAATGACCACGAATCCCAAGCGGATAACAAAAGATATGTTTGAGTATTCTCCGAAGAAGTATAGGCAACTTAGAAATTACGGACAATCCAAAACGGCACTTTTGCTATATACAGCCATGCTTTCGGAGAAAACGAAAGGGAAAATTCATGTAAATGCAGCTGATCCGGGTATTGTAGATACGAATATATTAAAGCTCGATCGTTGGTTTGATCCGTTAGCCGATTTGCTTTTCAGACCACTTGTGAAATCTCCCGGAAAAGGCGCGATTCCGCTTGTGAATGCCCTTTTGGCTGAAGAAACTGGAAAGATATTTCTGGGTAACTCATTTAAAAGCATATCCGGAGACTACGTTAAACATCCGCTCAGAGACTGGTTTCTGGAAAATTCCCTCAAGCACTCGCATCAAGCTGCTGAAGAAACTAAGTAACGTTTTTTCATACACAATTCATATCAGCCATTTTCATATTATGCCAAAGTTTTATTAGTTTTGCAGCAGAAATATAAGAATTTTGATTCAGACAAATGAAACAATCATTTGAGAATATTTTCAAACAAAAGGAGATATCCCAACCCTATCGGGAGGCGTGTCTCACTGATCTTGATGTTAAAAAATAAAATATAAGCAGATGAAAAAAGAGAATTTTACGGTACGATTAATTTTTACGCTCTTAGGAACTTTCATAATGGCGTTTGGCGTAGCTCTTTCCATCCGTTCGCTTTTAGGCACAACTCCCATTTCATCTGTGCCATACGTTTATAATTTCATTATTCCGAAAATTTCAATTGGTACATTTTCCATACTTCTAAATCTATTGTTCGTCATTTTTCAAGCTATTATCCTTAAGAAAAAATTCAAATCCTATCAATTGTTGCAAATCCCATTGGTCTTGATTTTCGGAGGATTTATTGATGTGCATTTATATCTCACGAGTGATCTGATACCTTCCAATTATATATTTATGTGGGTGTTGTGTATCGTGAGTTGCTTTGTTATCGCCTTTGGGATATTCCTTCAGGTAAAAGCCAATATCAGTTTTCTTCCCGGAGAAGGATTGATTATGGCGATTTCTCAAACATTCAAAAAGGAGTTTGGAATTACTAAAATCGCGTTCGATTCGTTGCTTGTAGTGATTTCGATTATCAGCATTTTTATTTTTTTAGATAAATTTGAAGGTGTACGCGAAGGTACGATTGCATCGGCATTATTAGTCGGATTTATTGTACAGTACTATCAAAAAAACATTGAGTTTGTCGATAAGCTCGTTGAACCTTCAAAGTCTGTCAAAGAGTTTGTTCCGGAGCCTTACATGAATACCGAAAATTTTGTGATCACTATTTCCAGAGAATATGGAAGCGGCGGACATGCCGTGGGGGAACTAATAGCGCAAAAATTAGGTATCAAATTTTATGACAGCAGTTTAATTGATTTGACAGCCGAAGCGAGCGGATTTACACCTGAATTTGTAAAAGAGCATGAGCAAAAATTATCAAATAAATTTTTATATCAATTTTACAGACAAAATTATGCTTTTGTAAATGAGGCGATTCCACCGCAAGATATGATTTTTTTGGTTCAAACAAAGGTAATACGTGATATTGCTGCAAAAGAATCATGTGTGATAGTAGGTCGGAGTGCCAACTATATTTTGAAAGGCCACCCCAATTGTTTTAATGTATTTGTACATGCAAACAAGGCATTCCGGATCAACCGTGTAATCACCGATTATGGCGCTAACCCCGAAGATGCTGAAAGAGAAATGGAAAAGAAAGACAAGGAACGAATGAACTACAGCAAACATTACACCGGACGGGATTGGGCAGACCTGAAAGATTACGATTTGACTATCGAAAGCTCCCTTTTTGGAATTGATATAACGGCTGCAATGATTATCGATGCAAGAAGAAAAGCTCTCTATACGAGGAATACCTCTGATGCTTAAAAATGCATGCATTTAAGAGCAAAATCTTGACTTGACATGCTAAATTATTGTTGATGGTTTGACTTTTGTCATAAATAACGTACTTTTTTTCAGTTGTTAAGCGTTTCTAAAGAACAATAACCAGTTTTGTTAATATTCTTTTTGTATCAGCAAACTTATTTGTGCTTCCGTTTCTTTTCTGCATATTTCTTTAATGCTGACCTCCTTCCCCAATAATAAATGAACATCATAGCGCTTTTTTTAGTAATTTTGCAGATTATACTCGTATTTTTTTTGTAAAATGATTTCAAAAGTAATTGCAGAAGAACTGATTCACAAGGTTAAACGTGAAATAGAAGATGCTGAGAAAATAGTAATGGTATCGCATTTTGGCCCGGATGGCGATTCGTTGGGAGCATCATTGGGAATGTGGCATTTTTTGATGACATTGGAAAAAGCGCCAACCGTAATCGTACCGACTCCTCCGCCCAATTTCCTGATGTGGATGCCCGGAGCCGATAAAATTTTAGTATATGTGCTTCAAAAAAAGGAGGCTGACAAGATTATTGAAGCTGCCGATCTGATTTTTGCTCTGGATTTCAATACGCCGAGCCGATTAGCTATGATGGAAGAGGCTGTAGTAGCTTCCAAAGCACGAAAAGTGATGATTGACCACCACTTAAATCCGGACAAAGATTTTACCGATGTAATTATCTCATATCCTCAGATTTCTTCCACAAGCGAACTGATTTTCAGGCTTATCTGCCGAATGGGGCATTTTTCCGATATTAATCTTGGTTGCGCCGAGAGTATTTACACCGGAATGATGACCGACACGGGAGGTTTTACTTTCAATTCCAACCATGAGGAAATTTATTCCATTATCCATGAGTTAATCAAAATTGGAGTAGATAAAGATATTATTTATCGAAAAGTTTACGACACCTTTTCTGAACAGCGTATGCGATTACAAGGATATTGTATTTACAAAAAGATGAAAGTTTATCCTGAATATCAAGCCGCGCTTATTACGTTGACTCGTGAAGAAATGGAAGAGTTTCAATATGAAAATGGGGATGCCGAGGGTTTCGTAAATATTCCACTTTCTATTCGTGAAGTTATTTTCTCGGTATTAATGCGTGAGGATCCGGGAAAAATAAAGGTTTCCCTACGTTCGCAAGGGACATTCCCTGCCAATAAGTTTGCCGAAGAAATCTTTAATGGAGGCGGACACTTAAATGCATCTGGAGGTGAAAGCTATACAACAATGGAGGAAGCTGTTCGGAAATTTGAAGAGGGTTTGCCGAGGTTCAAGGAATTTTTAAATCCGTTGGTTCCATAGTGTTGTACTTCATGTTGGAATACTCAAAAATAATTTTGTAAAATGAAAACAGATAAAAATAATTTTCAAGATAAAGAAAACAACAAAAATATTGTTGTTGACGAAAATAATCGGGGTAAATTCTTAATAATTCTTGGCGATGGAATGGCCGATGAACCCATCAGTGAGATAGGAGGCAGAACACCGCTACAAGCCGCCAAAACACCCAATATAGACCGGCTAACGGCGATGGGGCGTGCCGGAATGTTAGACACGATTCCAGAAGGCTTTCATCCCGGAAGTGAAATTGCCAACTTATCTGTTTTGGGCTATGATGTCAGAAAAGTTTTTGAAGGGCGAGGTACGCTGGAAGCAGCCAGTATGGGTGTGGAGATAGGAGATGATGAAATGGCGATGCGATGTAATTTGATTTGCATTGAGAATGGTAAAATCAAAAATCACTCGGCAGGTCATATCAGCAACGAAGAAGCGGAAGAATTAATAAACTTCTTGCAGGAAAAGCTCGGAAATAAAATTTTCAGTTTTTATCCCGGGGTTTCATACCGTCATTTGTTAAAAGTAAAAAACGGATTAAAAGATCTCGAATGTACACCTCCTCATGATGTGCCCAGTCAAGATTTTGAACCGTTATTAATAAAACCAAAAACTCAGGAAGCTGAAAACACCGCTGAATTGCTGAATAAATTGATTCTAAAATCTATGGAATTGCTTGAAAATCATCCTGTAAATCTAAAACGAGCAGCCGATGGAAAAGACAAGGCAAACAGCATTTGGCCCTGGTCACCCGGATATAAACCCTCGATGGAGCACTTGCTGCCGCAATATGGATTGAAAAATGGTTCGGTAATTTCAGCAGTGGATTTGATAAAAGGAATCGGAGTATTCGCGGGATTGAAAAATATTCATGTGCAAGGAGCTACCGGACTTTACGATACCAATTACGAAGGAAAAACTCAAGCGGTAATAGATGCTTTGCGTACCGATGATTTCGTTTATCTCCACATAGAAGCAAGCGATGAAGCCGGACACGAAGGCGATGTGGATTTGAAAATTAAAACGATTGAATACCTTGATTATCGTGTTGTAAAACCGATTTTAGAAGAACTTCTTACTTGGGATGTTCCTGTTACTATTGCGTTGCTGCCCGATCATCCGACACCGTGCGCTAAACGCACGCACACTTCAGACCCGGTGCCTTTTGTGATTTATAAAACCGGAAATCAACCCGATAGCGTCCAAGTTTATGATGAATTTTCATGCCGGGAAGGCAGTTACAGATTGTTAAAAGGGAAGGAATTTATTGATGCGGTATTTTCTAAATAGGAAATACATTCAGCATAAAAAACTTACAACTCAATATATAAAAAACACATGGCAAAAAAGAATAAATCTACAAAGCAACAACCATTCAGTGAAAAAAGATACATTCGGGAAAAAGCGCGCTTATTGCCTATCTACGAATGCAGGATAAATCCAAATTGGCAAGACCAAGGCATCGCTCACATTGTAGTAGCCCGACGTCATGTTAACGGAAATGTCACTTACGGCAACTATCTTGTCGACATTTTTTGCCTCGGTGTCAAAGATGCATATTATTTTTTTAATGATGACATTGATGGATATGAGGATTTTTTGGAAATATTTGAATCAAGTGAAAAAATATCATATGAATTGGCCCATAATATTATTTTTGCAAGCATAGAATTTGCCGAAGAATTTGGCTTCAAACCGCATCCGGATTTTTCATTGGCAAAATATATTTTGGAAGAAGATACAGCTGATGTACCGCTTATTGAAATTGAATGTGGCAAGGATGGAGTGCCGTTCTATTTTGTGGGTCCGAATGAGAGTCCGGCACGTCAAAAGCAAATTATCAAAAAACTTGAACAGACCGCCGGAGTGGGTAATTTTCAGGTAGTTCTATTTGATGAAGATGAGGAGGAGGATGAAGATGACTTTGAAAATGAAAAAACCGAATGGATAAAACATCTTAACAATTACAGAGGATCTATAGCTGAGTTGGAAACTGATGAACTCGTCGAGAAATTCAAAAGTTTTGAACTGGAAGAAGAAGATTCGTTTGAGTCTTTCATTATAATGAATATAATCGCTGCTGAGTTTTTTGAACGACAAACAGATGAAAGTATCGTAAATCAATGTGTTGACAAGATTTCCCAGAGCTTCGATTATGATTATGCTGAAACGACTGAATGGAATGAACTCCCAGACAGCTTCTTTGGAGATAAAAGCGTGTCGATAACAAATGCGGAGAAAGAGAAGCTGTGCAATATTCTTAAAGAACTAACTCTGCCGGATGATGAAGATTTTAAAAGCAATTTGAAAGCAGCGGAAAAATATGCTAAAGACTTGGATATGCCGATAAAAGAAGCCGTGAAATGGAAAGCCGCTTTTTATAAAAATGGAAATATTAAGTCTAAAAAGCTAAAGTTCAAATATCCGGAATTCCAACTAAACAAGCTGTTTACAAGCTTTATAGAAGAATTCGAAAAATTAAAGAAAACGGCTGGATCGGTTACTACAATTGACAAATTGGAAATTATTCCTTTAAGTCATTTCTTCCCGGACAGAGACGATTTACACCCGTATGAATTCTGTGAATACCTGAATTTTTTTTCCAATCAACTGTTATCAACTGTTGACTTGAACGTAATTGAAGCATATGAAATATTTCTCAGAAACTACATAAATGACTATGATTTGGAAGAAACGGTTTATACATTCATAATTAAAATGTTAGAAATACAAGCCATGCTCAAACTTAGCTATATATCCGATTTTATCGAAGGGAAGGTGAAATTATAAAAAATCATGTTATGAACCTGAAGGAAATATATTTAATCAGTTGAGTATTATGCAAACCGAAGGAATCAAATACTCCGGCTCTAAAAAGAAAATAATTCCGCAAATCATTGAAATAATCAACGGTTTGGGTGGAGTAGAAAATGTGTTGGACGGCTTTAGTGGGACGACAAGAGTGTCGCAAGCATTTGCAAAATCAGGCTATAACACGACAGCAAATGATATATCCGTTTGGTCAGAAGTTTTTGCCACTTGCTATTTGAAATCTGAGAAACCGGATAAGTTTTACAAAGATATTATTGATTTTTTGAACAATCTGAAAGGCTTTGATGGCTGGTTTACTGAGAATTATGGAACGGATGATGCAATGTGCAAAAGACCGTTTCAGCGAAAAAATACTCAAAAATTAGATGCTATTCGTTCAGAAATAGATAAGCTCGATTTGAATTGGGAAGATAAATGTGTACTTTTGACAAGTTTGATTTTGGCGTTGGATAAGGTGGACAGCACATTGGGACATTTTTCGGCTTACCTTTCAAAATGGTCGCCCAGATCCTATAATGACCTGAAACTTAAACTGCCCAAACGATTTCCGATAACAAGTCGAAATGAGGTAATTCGTGGTGATATTTTCAAAACTGTAGAAGAGAAAACGTTTGATTTTGCCTACTTTGATCCGCCTTACGGGTCAAACAATGAAAAAATGCCACCAAGCCGGGTACGATACGCCGCATATTATCATATTTGGAAAACTGTCATTCTCAATGATAAGCCAAAAATTTTTGGTGCGGCAAACCGAAGGGAAGATACGCGGGATAGGGTTGCTGCATCGGTATTTGAAGAATTTAGAAAAGATGAAAACGAACAGTTTATCGCTTTGAAAGCGTTAGAAAAGTTGATTCAAATGACCAATTCACGCTATATCTTGCTTTCGTATAGTTCCGGCGGCAGAGCGACTAAGGAAGAATTGATGGGAATTTTGACATCAGCAGGTAAATTATTAAAAGCAATAGAAATAGACTACAAACATAACATTCAGGCTCAAATGAGGTGGACAAATGAATGGGTGAATAGTGACGGAAAGCATAAGGAGTATCTTTTTTTGATAGAAAAATAGTAGAGCTGACCCGAATTTCCCTTAAGCACGGCTATTAAGTTGTGATTTGTCAACTACATGGTTTTCAGCGACTTTGATTCAACTTCCCGGATAGTCGGTGACTTTCGGAATCGAAAGCTGCAAAACCCCAAAGAGTTTAACACTCAGGCAGCTAAGGGGGAATTTATTACATAAATAAGAAACCTCCTCTGCAACAAAAAGTCAATTCCATATGTAACAACCATTTAATTTAACTCTTAAACCCAAGAGAATGGTTAATGGCGTGTTCCATACGTCCTTAATGTAAAGAATAATATTTAACCGTATGAATAAAATCAACGATAAAACAAAACCAATCACCCCATTAAGGGTAGGGGGCAGGTACATCATCAGCGGAGGCGGAACCGGCGGACATATTTTCCCGGCTATCAGCATAGCAAACGCCATAAGAGCAAGAGACGAGAAGGCCGAAATTCTTTTTGTAGGAGCCATTGGGCGAATGGAAATGGAGCGGGTGCCGCAAGCAGGCTATCCTATCGAAGGACTTCCGGTAAGGGGTTTTGATAGAAAAAATCTTTTGAGAAATTTTGGTGTGGTTGTTGACTTGCTCAAAAGCATATCAAAAGCAAAGAAAATTATCCGTGACCTCAAACCCGATATTGCCATTGGCGTAGGTGGTTATGCCAGTGCCCCGACGCTGAAAGCCGCATCAAAATTTGGTGTTCCTACTTTGCTCCAGGAGCAAAATTCGTATGCCGGTGTTACGAATAAAATGCTGGCAGGAAAGGCTTCAAAAATCTGTGTGGCTTATGAGGGAATGGAAAAGTTTTTTCCGGCAGAAAAAATTGTTCTGACCGGAAATCCGGTTCGACAGGACTTGTTTCATGTCGCGCCAAAAACAAAAGAGGCATATAGCTTTTTCGGATTAAATCCGGAGAAAAAAACGCTGCTGATAGTGGGAGGTAGTTTGGGTGCGAGGACAATAAATCAAAGTGTCACGGCAGAATTGGAAGCAATTTCGAGTAGTGGTATTCAGGTCATTTGGCAGACCGGAAAAATCTATATTGACTCAGCTCGGAAAAATGCTGAAAAACATGCAAGTGAAAATCTCATTGTCACCGATTTTGTTTCGAGAATGGATTACGCTTATTCTATTGCTGATTTAGTGATTTCAAGAGCCGGAGCAAGCTCAATATCAGAGCTTTGTCTCTTGGCTAAACCGGTAATCCTTGTTCCTTCGCCCAATGTGGCGGAAGATCATCAGACACAAAATGCGCTGGCTTTGGTCAATAAAAATGCAGCAGTAATGGTAAGCGATGCAGAGTCGGTGGTGAAATTAATTCCTAAGGCATTGGAATTGATTCAAAATGACAAAAAACTCAACGATTTATCAGAAAATATTTTATTATTGGCACAAAAAGACTCAGCAAACAGGATAGTGGATGAGGTGCAGAAAATTATTGAAAAATCACTAACCAACTAATAAATTGAACACTAAATTTTCACACTATTATTTTCTCGGTATCGGAGGCATCGGAATGAGTGCGATTGCTCGGTATTACAATACAAAAGGCTATACTGTAGCAGGTTATGACCGAGTACAAACCAAGCTGACCGACGATTTGGCAGCCGTTGGGATACAAATAACTTTTGAAGAATCAGTAAGTACGATTCCTAAATCTTTTTTAGAAAGAAAGACTACTTTGGTGGTCATTACGCCTGCCGTACCCGAAAACCATAAGCAGTTAGTCTATTTTCGTGAGAATGATTTCAAAATTATCAAACGCTCTGAAATTTTAGGAGAAATCACACGTCGAAGCAAAGCTATTTGTATTGCCGGAACGCATGGGAAGACGACTACATCGACAATGACTGCTCACTTGATGTACGGGTCGCATGTTGAGTGCAGCGCGTTTTTAGGTGGAATTTCGAATAATTACAGAACAAATCTTCTCCTCTCCGGACAAAGTAATTATGTGGTAGTAGAAGCTGATGAATACGACCGTTCGTTTCACAGATTAACACCTTTCATGGCTGTGATCACCTCGATGGATCCGGATCATTTGGATATCTATGGTTCCATTGAAGCTTTTGTAGAGAGTTTTGAATATTTTACTTCCTTGATTAGTCCGGGAGGCGCTCTGATTGTAAATAAAAAAATCGCTATTCAAGCAAAACTTCAGAAAGCTGTAAAACATTATACTTACGGACTGGATGCTTCAGCAGACTTTTATGCAGATAACATTCGCTCCGAAAATGGAAAAATAATATTCGATTTTGTGACTCCGACAGAAAAGATTCATAATGTTCGTCTCGGTGTGCCGGTAATGATAAATGTTGAAAATGGAGTCGCGGCGATGGCGCTGGCATGGCTCAATGGGGTTACTAAAGAAGAGTTGCTAACGGGAATGTCCACTTTTTCAGGAATTTACAGAAGATTTGATTTGGTGTATCAGGATGATAAAGTCGTGTTCATGGATGACTATGCTCATCACCCAAACGAACTGAAAGCGAGCATCTCATCCATACGGCAGCTTTTTAAAGGAAGGAAAATTACCGGAATTTTTCAACCACATCTATACACAAGGACACGTGACTTCGCGCCTGAATTTGCAGAAGCATTGTCAAGCTTGGATGAATTAATCCTTCTTGATATATATCCAGCACGTGAATTGCCGATTGAAGGAGTAACGTCGGAAATTATTTTAAAAGATGTAACAATTCAAAACAAAACGCTAACAAATAAAGAAAATTTACTAACTTTGTTAGTCGGAAAAGAGTTGGATGTGTTAGTCACATTTGGTGCCGGAGACATTGACAAGCTGGTACCTGAGATTAAAAAAGTGCTGAAGAAAAATCGCTAAGCTGAAGGTTGTAAATCTTTTTATTCCAGACTGATAGGTTTTTAAGTGCGCCGATGTTTTGTCAGCTTGCGGAGGATAGTCGAATAGTGTAGAAAACTAATCTTCTCCAATCTTTTCGAGAGAAGAAATAAAGTAACACGCAATCGTAAGTAATAAATCGTAAGCAAAAAAAAGATGAATCGTTTTCTCAAATACTCACTGATAATAGGCATCATGGTGCTATGCCTGGGGTATTTGGTTTATGCCGGAGAACGAAGCATCAGCTCGTCGGAAAATGTGGTCTGTTCAAACTTGAGAATATCAATTGTAGATTCAGAAGAGAAGAAATTGATTAGTAATGAGGAGATTGCAGCTGTGTTGAAAGAAAAGGGATTGAATCCGATAGGAAAAAAAATAGGAAAAATAAACTCAAAATCTATCGAGGATGTGGTTGAAAAACACCCCATGGTTCGTAAAGCGGAATGCTTCAAAACCCCAAGCGGTGAAATTCAAATCGAAATCACTCAGCGGAACCCGGTTTTGAGGGTGGCAGGTGTTGAAAATTACTATGTAGATGACCTTCGTAAACCTATGCCGACCTCATTGAATTACACGGCTTATGTGCCTGTTTTTTCCGGAAATGTTACCCGGAAATTAGCTGTTGGGTCGATTTTTGATTTTGCAACATTCTTGAATAAAAATGAATTTTGGGGCAATCAGATAGAGCAGGTCAACATTACCAACGACATGAAAGTGGAATTGGTGCCACGCGTGGGTGATCATATCATAATGCTGGGTACTTTTGATCGTTTTGAACAGAAATTGGAAAAATTAAGGAAATTTTATCTATACGGATTAAACGAAATCGGTTGGAATTATTATTCAAAAATAGATTTACAGTATAGAGACCAGGTAGTTTGTACGAGGAAAGAGTGAAATAAACAAGTTAAGAGGCGTGAGTTTTATAAAATAAGGCGTTAAAGTGTTAAATCATTTTTGAAAAAAGGGTGAATATCCATCATTCATTTACCTTAAATCGTAAAAACCTTTAGGAATTTATCAGTGATGAGTAAAAATGCAATTGTATATGTAGATTTTGGGGGGACGCATATCTCCGCGATTGCCGGCGCAGTACAGGAAAATCATGCACTGAAGATTCTTGGTGAGCAGACTTTGGAAAGTGATGATGTGAAAAGCGGAGTAATTGAAAAAATTACAGGTGCCGCTTATAAAGTTAACCAACTCATTACATTCTTAAAAAACTCATTGAAATGGAAGGAGAAAGTGACGTTGGCGAGTGTCAGCGTTAACGCGAAATCAATGAAAAATCACACCTATTCCATTGAAAAACGAATACCAAATGTTATTACTGAAAAATTCTTAGAAGAGCTGAAACAAGAATGTCGGCAAAATATCAAAACAGAAAATGTAGTGGTTTTTGATGTCATTCCTTTGGCTTATTATATTGATGGAGAGAATGTTGAGGAGCCAATCGGTAAAAAAGGTTTTCAACTGCGGGTGGATTACAATTTGATTATCGGGCATTATCTTGTCAGAGAGACCTTGGAGCGAACAATAGAACGCACCGGAATTTCTGTAGATTATATACATTTAGGGATGGAAGCGATTGCTACTGCTATTCTTGATGACAATGACAAAGCCGATGGTTGTGCTGTGATAAATTTTGGTGCGACTACAACATCGCTCGGAGTTTATTTTGAAGGAAAATTGCAAGAATTATTGGTAGTTCCTCTCGGTGGATTGAATATCACGAAAGATATTTTAGAGCTTGGAATAAGTTATGCTAATGCCGAGTTGTTGAAATGTAAAACCGGTTGTGCCATGGAAAAATTTGTTACAAAACCGGTGAATGTTCAAATTCCTCATACGGATCCCAACGAGCAACCGATAAAAATATCCACTGCATTTCTGGCAATGATAATTGAGGCGAGGCTCGAAGAGATGCTTACGCCTATTCTAAATCAACTCAATTCCATTCCATATCCGCTTCACAAAGGAATAGTGATTTCCGGAGGCGCTTCAAAATTGAAATTTTTAACGGAATTTCTTGTCGAAAAAACAGGATCAACTGTGCGGATTGGCAATCATGCAGATTGGCTTTCGGAAGATACAGATGAGAAGTTTTTTGATCCGAAATATGCCCAGGCAGTCGGTTCTATTTTGCTCACCAATGATTTGATAGAGTCTCAGATAGAACATCAAACTACTATACAATCAAAGCTTCCAAGCAAACTGATTCGTTCCATTGCTAAAGGTGTGAATAGAATTACCGACAAATACAACGATGGCATGGGAACGCTATTTAAATACGATGAAATAGAGAGAGAAATTTATGAAGAAAATGAGCAGTCGCCTAATTCCTGAATTAGAAAAAGCTGATAAGTTTTGATTTCATTTTTTTATCTTCGCATATAGTTTTGGAGAACTCAGAATTTGAGTTATTTACCGCATTATTTTTAATTTATACACTCATATGTCCCTTTCAGGGTTAGGGTTTTACTTATATGGACTTTTTAGACGATACACTCCCTTTGGATTTACCATTAGCAAACTCATCTATTATCAAAGTAATTGGTGTAGGCGGTGGTGGCGGAAATGCCGTAAATCACATGTACAGCCAAGGAATCGCTGATGTTTCTTTTGTGGTTTGCAATACAGATAATCAGGATTTGTTACGTTCACCTGTGCCGATAAAGGTGCAATTAGGCAAAAGTACTACGCAAGGATTAGGTGCAGGAGGAAAACCTGAAGTTGCACGAAAAGCAGCAGAAGAATCCATCGATGACATCAAGCAAATGCTTGCCGATAATACAAAAATGGTGTTTATTACTGCCGGAATGGGTGGTGGCACAGGAACCGGAGCATCGCCGATTGTAGCTAAAGTTGCTCAGGATATGGGTATTCTCACAGTCGGAATTGTTACTATTCCATTCGCGTTTGAAGGACCGATGAAGATCCGTCAAGCACTCGAAGGAATAGTGGCGTTAAGCGAGTATGTCGATGCGATTTTGGTTATAAATAATGAAAAACTAAAGCTTATTTATCCAGATTTGGGTCTTGCCAATGCCTTTGCTAAAGCAGATGATGTGCTTACAAACGCGGCTAAAGCGATTGCTGAAATAATCACCGTACCGGGCTATATTAATACGGATTTTGCGGATGTGAGCACGATTATGCGGAATGGAAAAGTTGCGATAATGAACACCGGGTTCGCTTCCGGTGAAAATCGTATTACCAAAGCGATTGAAGATGCATTGAACTCTCCTTTGCTTAACACAAAAGATGTAAACGGAGCGAAAAAAGTATTGCTTAGTCTATATTGTTCCCATGAAAATGAGATTAAGATGGAAGAAATAACTCAAATTCATGACTTTATGGCTCAAGTAGGAGAAGATGTAACTGTGATTTGGGGAGCGACATTTGACGAATCGTTAGGTGAAGAGGTGAAAATCACCTTGATTGCAACCGGATTTGATGTGAAAGATATCCCGGGAATGCCTGCCTCCATTGTGAAAAAACTGAAAGAGGATGAGGAGATTTTGGAAGACAATCAAGATTTGGAAAACAATTTGTTTGACGACGAGTTAGATGAACAAAAGAAATCGGCTGATGCTGAAATCAGCAAAGCTATGAGTGAGCTGTACGGAACATCAATTAAGCATACGAAAGGATCCGCTGAATCACAAGAAGATGTTTTGCAGATTCCTTTTGAAGCGCCAATGCCGGAAGATCTCCCTACAGTGGACATTGCTGCCTTGGATGATGAAGATAATTTAGAAAAAGTTGAAAATATACCGGCTTGGAAGAGAAAGTTGTGGGGAAAATCGTAGTTCCGGCGTTTAGTTTCTAAATATACTTTTAAAAATATATCGTTCGATTCTGATTTTTTTAACTCCCCATTTAAGTATAATGAATATATGGAAAAGCTATTTGAACAAATAAACAACGACATAAAAGCCGCGATGCTTGCACGTGAAAAAGTAGCGTTGGAGACATTGCGTAGTATAAAAAAGGAATTTCTTGAAGCAAAAACCGCTAAAGGAAGTGACGGAACTTTGCATGATGAACAAGCCGTGAGAATTATGCAGAAAATGGTAAAGCAGCGAAAAGAAACCGCCATGATATATACCGAACAACAACGACCGGAATTAGCAGAAAAAGAACTGGCCGAAGCGGAAGTTATTGAGCGTTATTTGCCCCGACAAATGTCTGTGACAGAATTAGAAGCCGCATTGGTAGAGTTGATTTCTGAAATTGGAGCTGCCGGAATTCAGGATTTAGGAAAAGTAATGGGCGCGGCTACAAAAAAACTTGCCGGTAAAGCTGATGGAAGAGCAATTTCGGAGAAAGCGAAAGAGTTGCTTAATAAATCGTAAATCCAAGTGCAATATGCACTATTTCTTGTAATCACAAAAAAACACCAAGCCGGACTCAGCTTGGTGTTTTTTGGATAAATTCAGAAAATCCCGATTTTAATCTTCCGCCCAATCTACGGGACAAGTACAAAACAAATTTCGGTCTCCATACGCGTTATCAACACGCGCTACATTTACCCAAAATTTATTTTCAGCAACCCAAGGTGCCGGATAAGCCGCTTTCATTCGAGAGTAAGGATGGCTCCAGTCATCTGAAACAATCTTATACTCAGGATGTGGAGAGTTTATTAGCACGTTGTCCGCTTTGTCCGCTTTTCCTGCTTCAATTTCTTTTATTTCAGCATAAATTCTGAGCATGGCATCAGTAAACTTATCCAATTCAGCCAAAGATTCACTCTCGGTCGGTTCAATCATTAGTGTGCCATGAACAGGGAAAGATAGCGTAGGAGCATGATATCCGTAATCAATTAAACGTTTTGCAATGTCAGTTTCGGTAATTCCCGAAGTGTTTTTGAAATTACGGCATTCTAAAATCAATTCATGTCCGACTCTCTCGTTTTCGCCTGTGTAAAGCACACCATAAGTGTCTTTTAGGCGTGCAGCGAGGTAATTTGCATTTAGGATAGCATATTTAGTCGCATTTGTTAACCCTTCTTCACCTAACATTCTGATATATCCGTATGTGATGGTCAATACTCCGGCGCTACCATAAGGAGCTGCAGATACTGTGTTTTTCCCGAAGTTTTTGTCAGGTAAAAATTCTTCTAAATGTTTTGCGACGCAGATTGGGCCAACACCCGGACCCCCTCCGCCATGCGGGATTGCAAATGTTTTATGAAGATTCAAGTGGCAGACATCAGCACCAAATGCGCCCGGATTTGTTAACCCTACTTGCGCGTTCATATTCGCTCCGTCTAAGTAAACTTGTCCGCCAAATTTATGAATTGTGGCACATAAATCCTTTATTCCCGACTCAAAAATACCATGCGTAGAAGGGTAAGTAATCATACATCCCGCCAGATTTTCGGCGTTTGATTCTGCTTTCGCATTCCAATCTGCAACGTCAACATTACCTTTTTCATCGCACTTTACCACCACAATATCAAATCCACACTGAATCGCGCTTGCAGGGTTCGTACCATGCGCCGAAGACGGAATTAGCACAATTTTACGGTTTTCCTGACCAATGGATTTTAAGTATGATTTAATTACCAATAAACCGGTAAATTCACCTGCCGCACCTGAGTTGGGCTGTAGTGAACATGCATCTAATCCGGTAATTTCACATAGATATTGCTCTAAATTTTCAATCATTTCATTGTAGCCTTCCGTCTGATTTTTAGGTGCTAAAGGATGAATTCCGCCAAATTCAGGTCGGCTTAGCGGCAACAATTCTGATGCAGCGTTTAATTTCATAGTGCATGAACCCAATGAAATCATAGAGTGAGTGAGCGAAATATCTCTCCGCTCTAACTTCTTGATGTACCGCATCATATCAGTTTCTGTGTGATATGAATTGAAAACCTTGTGTGACAGGAAATCAGATTTTCTATCGAATGACTCATCAAAAGATTTGAGATTTTCAATACTTTCTCCTGTCGCGTAAACCGGGTTATTACCAACAGATTCTGCAAATAATTCTATCAACTTATTCACGGCATCTAAATCTGTTGTTTCATCTACGCTCAATCCAATCTCTCCTGTTTCAAAATAATTGAAATTTATCTTATATTTTAAAGCGATGTTTTTGAAGTCTTTCTGACTAACTCCCTCAGGGAGAGCTATTTTTAATGTGTCAAAGAAATTGGAGTTTTCTTGTGAAAAACCATAAACTTCAAGAATCTCATTGATGTAAGTCGCGATAGAATGGATATTTTGAGCAATTTTACGAATACCTTCAGGCCCATGATAAACCGTGTAGAAACCTGCCATGGTTGCCAAAAGGGCTTGAGCAGTGCAAATGTTGGAAGTGGCTCTTTCACGTTTTATGTGCTGTTCGCGTGTCTGAAGCGCCATACGAAGAGCGGTTTTTCCATTCACATCTTTACTCACTCCGATAATTCTGCCCGGAACTTCACGTTTGTATTCGTCTTTTGTTGCAAAATAAGCTGCGGAAGGCCCGCCATAGTACATTGGAATTCCCCACCGTTGCGTAGAACCGAAGACAATATCAGCGCCCCATTCTCCGGGAGGTGTGAGTAGCGCCAAACTTAAAATATCTGCCGCCACTCCAACAATACAGTTTTTCTCATGTGCTTTTTTCACAAAAGCTGAATAATCTTCTATGCTTCCATTGGAGTTTGGGTATTGAACTATCGCTCCAAAATGCATATCTGTGAATTTTGCAAGGTTATAATCGCCAACTTCAAGTACCAATCCTTGAGCATATGCGCGGGTGCGAACAACAGCCAGTGTCTGAGGGAAAATATTTTCATCTACAAATAAGATATTTGCACCGGCTTTCACTTGCTCTCGATTCCTTAAATTATAAGCCATTGTGGCAGCTTCCGCAGCAGCAGTCGCCTCATCGAGTAAAGAAGCATTGGCAAGTGGCAGCCCCGTAAAATCCACAACAGCAGTTTGGAAATTCAACAAAGCTTCCAGCCTGCCTTGAGAAATCTCAGCCTGATACGGGGTATAGGAAGTGTACCACGACGGATTCTCAAACACATTTCTTAAAATAACTGCCGGCGTGTTTGTGTCATACCAGCCCTGTCCGATATATGATGTGAAAAGCTTGTTCTTCTTTCCCAGCTCCAAAACATGTTTTGCATATTGACTTTCTGTAAGGGGTTCAGGAAGATCTAATTTCTTGTTAATCAGTATATCACTTGGGATTGTTTGATTGATAAGCTCATTCAAATCATTTACTCCAACAACTTTTATCATTTCTAATTCGTCAGGTTTAGAAATGCCAATATGTCTTTGACTTAAAAAATCTTTCATTTAGCGCATTCTGTTTTTTATTAATAATTATTGTATGTCATGTATTTGTACGATAAATAGGCATGTCCGTAATCTTGTGGCATTATTTTTGCATGAAATTAAGGGTATAATTGCTTACGGAAATTTCCATAAATCCGAATTTTATAATACAAAGTTCAAAGATACTTAATATTATATGGTGTGAAAATATTTATTGATAAAAAATAGCGATTTTTTATGACTTAAATTAAACATTTTCTTGAAGGGTTTGTTTTATTCTGAGTGCGTGATATAGGGAGCTAAAAGCAATTCTATAAAATTAATGAGGCACGATTTTGCTACTTATCGGATTTTTCTTTACTTTGCTGAGAAAACAAAATGTTGTTTTTACAAAGATGCATTGTGCAAGTTAAATAGTAAAAGGTTGCTTTCAAAGTGTAAAAAGTTAGAAATATCGCTTTTTTATGCTTTTGATTCAAAAACATCGATTAATAAGCGGGTTTGGCACTATAATTGTTGTACTTTCTGAACGTAAAATTTTGTAATCAACTATATTTTTTTGCAAAATTCGTCTTATAATCAAATATTTAACTATATTTGCTTTGTATTTAAAAAAAAAGTGTAATTTTGCATAAAATAATATATTCGTTAACATAAATAAAAATTAAATTAATTGCTAATAATAAAAAAAACGAAATGAAAATGAAAAAACTAATTTTAGGTGTATTGTTAATCGCAAGTGCTGTTACTTACACATCAGCTCAAAGAACGGCTGTGGACGCATCAAAATGGTCAATTGCTCTTAAAGGTGGAGGTACCTACTACAGAGTTGCCCCTCTTGCAGGTCCTGACTATATGGATAATGTAAATTGGGGAGCAGGTCTAATTATTGAAAGAACTTCTAACCCTCTATGGGGAATGGGAGTGGACGTAAGCTACCTGAACTACAACACTGCAGTGGGTAATGGCAAAACTATTGATCCTACTTTGTTTGGTGCTGTAAACCTTTCAAACTTGCTTTTCCCATATCGTGAAAAAGCTAAAGCCAATGTTTATGCCAAAGTAGGAGCAGGTGCTGCACTTTGGGATAATGACACTCCAAATGCTGTTGACGATGGAAAAGGAATCAGCCCTGTATTTACAGCTTCTTTGAATCCTGAAATCGCCCTTGGTAGAGCAGTTGCCCTTGGACTTGATTGGGGTGTACGCTACTATTCACAAGAATCGTTAGGTGGACAAGTGTCAAAAGAACGTTTTGATGACGGAATGACTCTTATGGCTACATTGCGTTTCAACTTAGGTGCAGACCATGTACGTAATATGACATTGACTGACTACTATCCGGAGCCAGCTCCTGTTGTAATGCAAACAGAAAACGCATTTGACGATTCACAGCTTCGTAACCGTCTTGATAACCTTGACAGACAAGCACAAGATATTCAAAATCGTTTGAACAAACTTGAGCAAGACGTTAAAAATCTTCAAGATCGTCCCGTTGGAACAGCAGTTACTGCTTCTTTCGAAAACATTGAATTCCAATTTGACTCTGCAGATTTGACAGAAGATTCTTATCCAACATTGAATCAAATCGCTTCAATCTTGAAAGACAACCCAACATGGGGAGCATTAGTTGTTAAAGGTCACACAGACAGCACAGGTCCTGAAGCTTATAACCAAGGTCTATCTGAGCGTCGTGCAGCTGCAGTTAAAGATTATTTAGTATCTCAAGGTGTTTCTTCTTCAGGAATCACTACTGAAGGATACGGAGAATCTCAACCAATCGCTACTAATGATACAAGAGAAGGACGTCAAGCTAACCGTCGTGTTGAGTTTGAAATCTCAAAATAAATAATTAATCAAAATTATTAGATAATTAAAAAAGCTGCTCTCGGGCAGCTTTTTTTGTTGGCTATTAACACTTAATTGTAAATTATTTGACTTTCGCAAGTTGTTACAGCCAGTTGTAAAGCTGTTTTTGATAAAGATATGCTGATTATCAGAGGAATTAAGCAAGTTGGGGCTTTGCCCCAAACCCCACTTCATTTTTTGTTCCCGATAAAGAATCGGGATGTACCACTTAACACAAAAAACGAAGCAAAAAAAGTCAAGACT
>LSQX01093183.1_pt1 | contig 26649 bp, 27 predicted proteins | sample 654561 | NCBI WGS metagenome assembly LSQX01 (sample SAMN04489861, study PRJNA283612) | anaerobic digester metagenome | isolation source: 4 biogas reactors fed with cattle manure at either 37C or 55C with and... | place: Denmark: Kongens Lyngby | collected 2014 | reverse complement strand
GTTGCTGTAAAGGCTCCCGGCTTTGGCGATCGCCGCAAGGAAATGCTCCGCGACATCGCTACCCTGACCGGCGGCGAGGTTATTTCCGAAGAGCTTGGTCTTGAGTTGAAAGAGGCCACCATGGACATGCTCGGACGCGCACGTCAGGTTAAGGTTCAGAAGGAAAACACCATTATTGTTGACGGCGCAGGCAATCCCGACGATATCAAGGCGCGTATTGCCCAGATTCGCAGCCAGATTGAAAATACAACCTCTGATTTCGACCGAGAAAAGCTGCAGGAGCGTCTTGCAAAGCTTTCGGGCGGCGTAGCGGTAATAAAGGTTGGCGCGGCCACCGAAGTCGAGATGAAAGAGAAGAAACTGCGTATCGAGGATGCCCTGTCCGCGACAAAAGCGGCGGTTGAAGAGGGTATCGTTGCAGGCGGCGGCGTTGCCCTTATCAACGCGACAAAGGATTTGGATAAGCTTCTTGAAGAAAAAGAGGGCGACGAAAAGACCGGAGTGAAAATCGTTATCAGCGCCATCCAGGAGCCTCTTCGCCAGATGGCTGTCAATGCCGGACTCGAAGGCAGCATAATTATTGATAAGATTCAGAATTCCGGCAAGAATGGATACGGTTTTGACTTTGCCAAGTTAGAGTATATCGATATGATCTCGGCGGGTATTGTTGACCCGACAAAGGTCACCCGTTCGGCATTGCAGAACGCGGCCTCGGTTGCGGCAATGGTTCTCACCACCGAATCGCTTGTTGCAGATAAAAAAGAACCTCCGGCACCGGCGGCAGCTGCTCCGGGCGGCGGAATGGACGGCATGTATTAATCAAAACTCGAAAACGGCGGGGATTCCCCGCCGTTTTTATGTGCTTTTTTGTTTTCTCGGACGTATGTGTGCGAGAGGGTTTGCCTCTGCGGCTTTTTCAAGCTGTTCGCTGGATAGATGGGTATATATTTCGGTGGTGCCCAGATTCTCATGTCCCAATATTTCCTTCAAAACCCTTATGTCAACGCCGTTGCGGTACATCAAGGTGGCCGCCGTATGCCTTAGTTTATGGGTAGAGTAATTCTCGAGCCCCTCAACCCTTTTGAGGTAGCCTTTAACGATATAATGTACCCCCTGAAGGCTGATTCTTTTTTTCAGGCGGCTGTAAAACAGCGCGTTTTTATCCTTCTTTTCAACCCCGTCAACCGGACGGGTTGGCAGATATCGGTCAAGCGCGTCCCGACACGCGGCGTTCAGATATACGATACGTTCCTTGTTTCCCTTGCCCAGAATCCTTAACGTGCCGTCGCTGCGTATATCGTTAAGGTTCAAGCCGACAATTTCGGCGCGTCTTAAACCGCAGTTCAGCAAAAGGGTAAGCATGCAGTAGTCACGTTCGGCAAATTCTCCGTCGGCGCACTGCAAAAGCGCAATGCTCTGCTCGAGCGTCAGATATTTGGGAAGGGTTTTTCTCGTTTTCGGGGTATCGAGATTTAATACGGGATTTACCTCAAGCTGGTGTGTATAGTTGGTCAGATGGCGAAAAAACACCCTGAGCGAACAGGCTTTTCGGGCAAGAGCGCGCGCATGGTTTTCCCTGTCGTTTTTCACATAATTCATGTATTCATAGACATCCTGAAGCGTGATGGTTCGGATAAAATCGATATCTATATCGGTAATCGATATGTTTTCGGGTTCGGTATCGGAGGGAACAAGTCCGCGGAACTTCTTAATAGTGCGGAAAAAGGTGCGTAAATCAATGAAATACTCCTCGACCGTATTGACGGAACGGCCTTTTACAACCTCCATATAACCGAGAAAATCCCTAAGTATAGGAAAGCACTGACTTATATATTCCTGACGCAAAATATCACCCCCTGTTTGGCGGTAGAGCGGCTGTTACTTATGATTGAACGGCATTTTTAAGAGCGTTCTCAATCGCTTTAAGTATGACCTTGCTGCTGTGTGTAGCCCCCGAAACCGAATCGACCTGTAAGCTGCCCGACTTTACGACATCTTCGGTAATTGATTCGGCAGCCTTGCCTTTTCCGTTATCGTGCTTCAATAGCTTTATGTCGGTTATCTTGTGTTCTTTAACCGTAACCTCGACTTGGGCTTTTACAAGGGTGGTTTCATAGCTTCCTTTATATACGCCGTCGGCAATGCCGGAAATATCGACATCCTCAATCTTGAGTTGAGATATTGCTCTCACTTCCTTTTGAACCCCCGAGATGATTTTATAGACACCGATCGAGCATAATACAACGGCAACTGCGATGACTGACAGAATAATAATTGTTTTTTTCTTCATAAAAGCTTCACCCCACTCAAATTATATAATAAACTCCGGATTTTTGGCAATCAGGCAATGAACAATAACCGCATACCCTTGACAGAGAGGCGGTTGATGGACTAGAATATGGAAGTGGGCAGAACATATAGTGTATTATACCATGGTTTTGCCATTAAAACTACAATAAATTGTTGTTTCAAAGCTGCAATAAATAATTATTTAGTGTATTTAAAGTGAGATAAAAGGAAGGGTACCGATGGCCGCAAAAAAACAAAGCTACGGAAACGAAAGCATAACCTCCCTCAAGGGGGCAGACAGGGTAAGAAAGCGTCCGGCCGTAATTTTCGGTTCGGACGGGCTTGAAGGCTGTCAGCACGCCGTTTTTGAAATACTGTCCAATTCGATAGACGAGGCGCGGGAAGGGCATGGCGGAAAAATTATAATCACCCGATATGAAGACGGTTCGTTTGAAGTTCAGGACTTCGGACGCGGTATGCCGGTTGACTATAACCAAAATGAGGAGCGCTACAACTGGGAGCTTATTTTCTGCGAGCTGTATGCCGGAGGCAAGTATAACACCAATGAGGGAGAAAGCTATGAGTTTTCACTCGGTTTGAACGGGCTTGGCGCATGCGCCACCCAGTATTCCTCCGAATATATGGATGTCGAGGTCAAGCGTGACGGTTTTATATATAATTTGCATTTTGAACGCGGCGAAAATGTGGGCGGGCTTAAAAAGGAGCCATACCTAAAAAAGGACACCGGAACCCGTATCCGCTGGAAGCCCGACCTTGAGGTGTTTACCGATATCAAGGTTCCGGTTGAGTATTTTCGGGACACCCTTCACCGCCAGGCAATCGTCAATCCGAACCTGCTGTTTGTTCTCAGAAGCCAGCGTACCGGTGGCGGGTTTGATGAAGAAGAATTTATATACAAAAACGGTATCGAGGATTATGTAAGAGAAATTGCGGGTCAAGACGCCCTTACGGGTATACAGGTGTGGACGGCCGAGCGGAAGGGACGAGACAGGGCGGACAAGCCCGAATATAAGGTGAAGCTGAATGTTGCATTCTGCTTTTCAAACAGGCAGAATCTGCTTGAATATTATCACAATTCGAGCTGGCTTGAGTATGGAGGTTCGCCCGAAAAGGCCGTGCGTTCGGCTTTCGTATCCCAAATCGACGCTTGTCTCAAACAAAACGGAAAGTACCTTAAAAATGAGAGTAAAATCACCTTTCAGGACATTCAGGACTGCCTGATTCTTGTATCGTCTTCGTTTTCAACCCAGACCTCATATGAAAACCAGACCAAAAAAGCGGTCAACAACAAATTCATACAGGAGTGCATGACCGAGTTTCTGCGGCACAGTCTGGAAGTGTATTTTCTTGAAAACACGCTTGAAGCCGCAAAGATTGCAGAGCAGGTTTTGATAAACAAACGAAGCCGCGAGAAGGCCGAGACAACGCGGCTGAACATTAAAAAGACTCTTCAGTCCGGAAACGATCTGACGTCCCGAGTCCAGAGCTTTGTCGATTGCAGAAGCAAGGACGTCAGCGAACGCGAATTGTTTATCGTCGAGGGAAAATCCGCTATGGGCGCGTGTATCCAGGCGAGAAACCCCGACTTTCAGGGCATCATACCGCTTAGAGGTAAAATTCTGAACTGCCTTAAAGCCGAATATGATAAGATTTTCAAGAATGAAATAATAACCGATCTGCTGAAGGTTCTGGGTTGCGGCGTAGAGGTCAAAAGCAAGGCGAACAAGGACCTTGCCACCTTTGAACTTGATCAGCTCAGATGGAACAAGGTGATTATATGTACCGACGCCGATGTTGACGGGTTCCAGATAAGAACGCTGATTCTCACAATGTTCTACCGCCTTACGCCCACCCTTATTGAGACCGGCAAGGTGTTTATCGCCGAAACGCCGTTATATGAGATTACCTGTAAAAAAGACACCTATTTTGCCTACAGCGACCGTGAGAAAAATGAGATTCTCGCGACATTGGGGGATGCAAAATACACTTTGCAGCGTTCGAAGGGATTGGGCGAAAACGACCCGGATATGATGTCTTTGACGACCATGAATCCGGCAACCCGCAGATTGATACAGGTTCGTCCCGACGACGCGGAGGCCACTTCTCAGATGTTCGATATTCTGCTTGGCGATAATCTTTCGGGAAGAAAGGATTTCATTGCGGAGCGGGGAAGTCTCTATCTTGAACTGGTCGATGTGAGTTGATTGGTAAATAGAAGACAGTAACCAAGTTTTTTAAATTGGCGCAAAACTCCCCGACGGCAGAAAGGACTGGAACTTTTAATGGCTAAAAGCACAAAGAAAACAAAAAAGACAACCGATGTTGATAAGCTGCCCGATAACGCGCATATTGCCGGAGCGGGTCTGGTTGAGGAACAGAGCATTACGAATACGCTTGAGAGCAACTATATGCCTTACGCCATGAGCGTTATCATGTCGCGTGCGATTCCGGAAATCGACGGGTTTAAGCCATCCCACCGCAAGCTCCTCTATACCATGTACCGAATGGGCTTGTTAAGCGGCACGCGTACAAAATCGGCTAATATCGTCGGCGAAACCATGAAGCTCAATCCCCATGGCGACGCCGCCATTTATGAAACCATGGTACGCCTTTCACGTGGCTATCAGGCGCTGCTCCATCCTTTTGTCGATTCAAAAGGGAACTTCGGACGCGCTTATTCGTCGGATATGGAATATGCGGCGTCGCGTTACACCGAGGCCAAGCTGGAGTCTATTGCGGCCGAGCTTTTTCATGATATAGACAAAGACACGGTAGATTTCACTGACAACTACGACGCGACAATGAAGGAACCGACCCTTCTTCCGGTCTCGTTCCCGGCAATACTTGTGAATAACAATCTGGGTATTGCGGTCGGCATGGCGAGTTCAATCTGTTCTTTTAACCTCAGAGAGATCTGCGAAACAACCGTTGCGTTAATGAAGGACCCCGAACATGACATAGCCTCAACCCTTTTGGCGCCTGATTTTCCGAGCGGCGGGCGTATTGTCTACCGCCGGGACGAGATGGAACAGATATATGAGACCGGACGGGGAAGCTTTAAGGTGCGCGCGGTCTGGAGCTATGACAAGAAAGCCAACTGTATTGATATTACGGAGATTCCCTATACAACAACGGTCGAAGCAATTATATCCAGGCTGGTCGACCTTGTGAAAAGCGGGAAGATTCGCGATATTTCCGATGTCAGAAATGAAATCGGACTCGAGGGCTTAAAAATAACCATTGATTTAAAGCGCGGCGTTGACCCCGACCGCCTGATGACGCGCCTGTTTTCGATGACCCCGCTTGAAGACAGCTTTTCCTGCAACTTCAATGTTCTTGTCGCAGGGATACCGCGCGTCATGGGGGTTCGAGAGATATTGGAGGAATGGACGGCATTCCGCACCGAATCCGTCCGCAGACGGGTATATTTTGATTTGAGCAAGGCAAAGGATAAGCTGCATCTGCTTAAAGGGCTTGCGAAGATACTTCTTGATATCGACAAGGCAATCCGTATTATACGCCAGACCGAAGAGGAAGCCGAGGTTGTCCCGAACCTTATGATAGGCTTCGGCATTGACGAGATTCAGGCCGAATATGTTGCCGAAATAAAGCTGCGTCATCTTAACCGCGAATATATATTAAAACGGACGGACGAGATTTCCCGCCTTGAAAAAGATATTGCCGATATGGAGGATATACTTAATAAGCCCGCTCGGGTAAAGGCAATCATTATTTCGGAATTACAGGATATCGCAAAAAAATTCGGCCAGCCCCGCCGAAGCGAGCTGATTTACCCATCGGATATCGAGGAAGAGGAGATAATCGAGGAAGAGGCTCCGGACTATCCCTGCACCCTGTTTTTTACCGCCGAGGGGTATTTTAAGAAGATTACGCCCCAGTCGCTGCGCATGAGCAGCGTGCATAAGCTCAAGGAAGGGGATATTATCACACAGACTGTGGAAACCACAAACAATCGTGATTTGCTCTTCTTCACCGACAAGGCCACGGTTTACAAAGCAAAGGCAAACGATTTTGCCGATACCAAGGCCAGCGCGATGGGCGATTACGTCGCCGCCAAGCTGGGCTTTGATGAAGGCGAAAACGCAAAATATATGGTGGTTACCTCGGATTACAGCGGATATATGATATTCCTGTTTGAAAACGGCAAGGCGGCAAAGGTGGAGCTTTCCTCATATTCGACCAAAACCAACCGCCGCAAGCTGATCGGCGCATATTCGGATAAGTCCCCGCTGGTTGCGGCTTTCCATATTTCCGAGGATAAAGAGCTTTTGTTAACCTCAAGCTCAGGCCGGATGCTTCTTGTTCATACCGGCGCATTGTCCGTAAAGGCAACGCGCAATACAATAGGCGTTCAGGCTATGACCATGAAAGCGAGAAACCGTCTTGTAAAAGCAGAAGTATATAGCGAGGGCAGGCTGGCTAAGCCGAATCGTTACCGTACAAAAAACCTGCCGGCAGCCGGGGCAATGCCTGCGGCGGAGGATTTGGGCGAGCAGCTGACACTGGAATAAAGCATGGAAAACCGCACCCGGAATGCTTCCATCCGAATGCGGTTCCGGCAGCAAAACAGCAAACGCAGGTTAATGTTTTCTGCCGTGATTTATAATACCCGCCATGTATCGTTTTATTCAAAGACTTTCGGTGGCGGAGAGAATGTCATGCGTTTATCTTGACAGAGCCGGTTGATTACAAGTATACTATTTAAAACAGCACGCCCAGTTTACCCCATTTTAAAAACGGAGGAGATTTTATGGATTCAAAAAAATGTCCCAATTGCGGCGCCGATATAGACAATCAGGCAGCGTTTTGCCCCTTTTGCGGTTCGGCTGCCGGACAAACCGAACAGCAGCCCGGACAGCCGTTTGAGGCACAGCAGGGTCAGCAGCCGCCTTATGCCGCGCCCCAGCCCCCGCAGTCTCCTTATGGCCAGCCCCCGTTCGGACAACCACCTTACGGTCAGCCGGTAAACGGATATGAACAGAAAAGCAAGCTTGCTGCAGGACTGTTGGGTATTTTTCTCGGATGGCTGGGTATCCATAATTTTTATCTCGGATATCAGAAAAAAGCCCTTACTCAGTTGCTTGTAAGCTTAATTGGCGGTCCTATTACTTGCGGAGTTGCAGTTGCAGCTATGTCGATTTGGGGAATTGTTGAAGGTATTATGATTCTTTCTGGCAGTATTGCCGTTGACGCAAGTAATGTTCCTTTGAAGGATTAAGTTATAGCTCATCCCGATATTCAGAGAACTCTCGTTTGAGGGTTCTCTTTTTTGTTGTTCTACTTTCCGGGCTTGTCTCATACTTATTTAATTGAGTGAGGTGAGGACAGGCATGGAGGTGTTGACGGAATTTGCTAAGGCGGCGGTCTATCTGCCCGAAGGGCTTAAAGATGCAGTGCTGATGCTGCCCGATAGCATAACTTCGAGTGTTCAGGAAATCAGACTCCGTGCCGACGCGCCTGTTTCATTATCACTGCCGGACGGGGAATGGATGGTCAGCATGTCGGGAAATCCGGTTTTGCAGGATAACGGGGATATCCTTTTCTGCAGCCGCGACCAGCTTGATGAGTGCTTTATGAAGCTGTGCGAATACTCGGTACATAGCCATCAGCAGGAGCTGCGCGCGGGTTATATTACGGCCGCAAACGGATGTCGCGCCGGTATTGCGGGCACTGCGGTTGCGGAGAACGGGAAGGTCGTTTCCTATCGAGGCATCACATCCATATGCCTGAGGGTTGCAAGGGTGCATGACGGCTGCGCAAAGGAGCTTATGTCGGCATTATGGAACGGTTGCCGCATACAAAGCGCGCTGGTCTGCGGTGAACCATCCAGCGGCAAAACCAGCCTGCTCCGCGACCTTGCAAGACTTCTTTCAACCGGCGGGAGGGGACGAAGGTGGAAGACATCTGTTGTGGACGAACGCGGAGAATTGTCAGGAAACGGAAGCCTAGGTTTATGTGATGTGTTGAAAAACTGTCCCAAAGCGATAGGGATTCAGCAGGCTGTCCGATGTCTTGCGCCCGATATTGTGATATTTGATGAGCTCGGTACAACCGAGGAAACGCGAGCGGTTATTGAGGGCTTAAACTCGGGAGTTGCGGCGATTTCGTCCGCCCACTGCCGGGATCCGGAGTCGTTGCTTAGACGCCCTCCTCTGGCGGCCGCGCTGGAATCGGGAGCGTTTGAGCTTGTAATATTTCTTGAAGGACGGCATACGCCCGGCAGGCTGTCAAGGATTATGAAAGCGGGGGATATATATGCTGCGGCTTATAGGGGCGGCCCTGATCTTTCTTGCGGGGAGCTGTACAGGAATAGCGGCATCAGCCGCATTGAATCGGCGCGTATCAGCGTTTGAACAGATGGAACGCCTTGTAGTCTTTGTGCAAACACAGATACGCTACTCGGCGGCGCCAATATGGAAAATTATCAGGCAGGCCGCCGGCGGGGAGTTTTCGAGACTTTCTTTTTTGCAGGATGCGGCGGCTAGAATGGAACAGGGTGAAGCTGCGGCTAAAGCGTGGAAAAACGCGATTATTGCGCACCGTGACGACAATGTATTTACGAAAGAGGATTTTGATTTATTGATTGGTTACGGAAGCGGGCTGGGCAGCAGCGATATTGCCGGACAGCTGCTTCACTGCGAAACCTACAGGGAGCTCTTTCGGGACAGGCTTCAAAAGGCAAGGGCCGAGGCCCAGACAAAAGGAAAATTATATATGACGCTTGGCGTTGCAGGCGGTATCGGCGTCGCATTGCTGTTATATTAGGACGAGTATCGCTCCCGCAGAAAGGATGAATCAATAATGGATGTGGATTTGATTTTCAAGATTGCCGCCATCGGAATTATTGTTGCGGTGCTGAATCAGCTTTTAATAAGGTCCGGCAGGGAGGAACAGGCAATGCTGACCACTCTTGCGGGGCTTATCGTTGTGCTGTCTATGATTGTCGGCGAAATAAGCGATCTTTTCAGGACAGTAAAATCTGTTTTCGGGTTATAAGCTATGAGTGTGGTAACAATTGTAGGAATTACGGTTATAGCGGCATTTCTCGCGGTTCTCCTGCGCCGTTATCATCCGGAATATTCGATGGCAATCGGCGTTATAACCGGAGCGGTTGTTTTGATTTTATTGTTAAGCCAGCTTGCTCCTGTACTTGGCCGCCTGCAAGCGCTTTTACGCTCGGCGTCGCTGCCCGAGGAATACGGAATAATCCTATTTAAGGCGCTCGGAATCAGTCTGCTGGCACAGCTTTCGTCCGACGCCTGCAGGGACGCGGGCGAAAATGCAATGGCCGAAAAGGCCGAGCTGGCGGGAAAGGTATTCCTGCTTATTCTGGCGCTTCCCCTGTTTGAAAAGGTTGCCGAATTGGCCGTTCGACTGATGAACGGAGGTGAGGCGGGATGAAAAGAATACATAAAGTCTTAATAATAACAATGATACTGCTGGCAACCGCCGGTTTTTGGGTATCGGCGGAAAGCGCGCTCGAGGAGATGTATAATGAACAGCTTGAGGCAAGCGGAGCCGAGGAGCTTTGGAACTCGCTTCCCGACGCCACAAGGGGATTTTTGAACAGAATAGGTATAAACAGCTTTGACGCAAGGTCATTCACAAGCCTGAAGCCCGAAAAGGTGGCGGACAACCTTCTTATACTGCTCAATGAAAAGGCTTCGGGACCGCTGCGCTCGGCGGGCGTGCTGCTGGGGGTTGTTCTTTTATACGCCTTGATGGAGGGCCTGCGCCAGACTGTGAAGGATGAATCCGTGTCAAAGGCGTTCGGCGTGATATGCGGGATTACGGCATGCGCCGCATTGATTATCCCCATCTCGGGCTGTATAAAGGACGTCAGCAGGGCCGCCGAGAGCATATCGGTGCTTATGTTCAGCTTTGTTCCAGTTTATGCGGGGGTGATGCTTGTCTCGGGACAGGCGGTAAGCGCGGCTTCCTATCAGACGGTCATGCTGTTTGCCGCCGAGCTTATCTCGCTTGTCGCGACCAAAATGATTGTTCCGTTGATGACGGTTTCGCTTGCGCTCGGGGTTACAGGTTCCATGACGCCCGGCTTAAAGCTTGACGCCGCCGGCGGCTTGATAAACAAATCCTGCGGATGGCTTCTCGGCTTGACCACTACGGTGTTTGTGGGGCTGCTTTCGATCCAAAGTCTCGTAGGAGCGGCGGCGGACTCCATGACAACCCGGGCAATCAAGTTTTCGCTCGGAGCCTTTGTCCCTGTGGTCGGAAGCACCCTGGGAGACGCGTTTAACTCTATCAAAGGCTGTTTGCTGCTGCTCAAATCCACATTGGGCGGTTTCGGTATGTTGTCGGCGGCGCTTATCGTTATCCCCCCGCTCATAGAGTGCGCTTTGTGGCTGGTCTTGCTCAGCTTCTGCACCATGACGGCCGAAATGTTTTCGCTAAGCTCGGTTGCGGCTTTGTTCAAAGCCGCTCAGGGGGTCTTGAAGCTGATGATAGGCGTGCTGGCGGCGTGTTCAATGTTTATGATAGTGGCGATAACCGTTGTGACCTTGGCAGGGGGGAAGGCGTGATGGACGGGGTGACAAAATGGGCGGCGGCATTATGTTTTGCCGCAATCGGATGCACCGCCCTGCAAATGCTTGCTCCCAAAAAAGGGATGGGGAATATTTTTAGGATGATAACGGCGGCCTTCTTTTTATGCTGTATGGCAGCCCCCTTGCTTTCGATGAAATCCATACTTCCGATAAATATAGACGGTATTCCGCAGGAGGTTTCGGCCGAGGTGATAAAGGAGCGGGTAAAGCAGCAGCTTCATGAACGGGTTACCGAGGCTTTATTTAAACAGCTTGACAGGGCTTTTAAAAATTATGACATCTCTCTTGTAAAAGTTGAGGTAAATATGGATACAGAAGAGGATGACAGCATATATATTAGCGGTGTTGTCCTTTATCTGGACAAACAAAGCAGTCAAAAGCTTATGACGGCAAAAGAGGTTGCCCAAGGCCTTCTCGGTGTTGAGGTAGATGTGACAATACAGCAAGACTAGGAAAGGGATGGTCAAAAAATGGACGGCTTTAAAAAAAGAGGGTCGGCAGTTATAAATATAACGGAATGGATAAAGGGGAAAAAGGGCCTTAATATAATCATTGCGATAGGGCTGATAGGCATACTGCTGATTGGCTTGTCATCATTTTGGCCGGACGGTAAAAAGGATAAATCGTCTCAAACCAAATCCTCAAAAACTGCCGAGGAATTTATTGAAGAGACTGAAAAGAAGCTGACCGAAATTGTGGGAAGTATAGAGGGGGCGGGTGATTGCCGTGTGATGGTGACGCTGGAAAACGGGGTTGAATATTTATATGCGGTAGCACAGGATTTGAACTCCGACAAAAAGGAGGATTCAAACGGGGTGTCCGAGCGGATGGATACAAAGGAGTCGGTCATAATTGTGGATACCGAAAACGGACGTCAGGGATTGCTGGTTACCGAAATACAACCCACCGTCAAGGGCGTTGTCGTGGTTTGCCGGGGAGGTGACCAGCCGATAGTGCAAGAGCGTATCGTCAGTACAATAACGACCGCCCTTAACATATCATCGAAAAGGGTTTGCGTCACCAAATTGACAGATTGAGTATATTAAATCAAGTTTATATCGAATCATGAAAGGATTGAATCAGCTATGAGAGGTATGAGCGGAATTTTCGGTAAAAAACAGGTTATGTTGGCGGTGCTTGTTGTTGCGCTTGGCGTGGCGGTTTATCTTAATTATTACTTCTCGTCCCAAAATCCCCTGACAGCCGAAGCGGATACATCCACTTCAAAATCCGGAAATCTCGGGGATGCAAAGTTTGTCGATAACCCTTCGACCGTTACAACCGGAACAAAGGATAACCAAAACACCTCAGACTATTTCATACAGGCACGGAAAAACAGGGAGGACGCGCGGCAGGAGGCGGTTGACATCATCCGCGATTTGATGAACAATGCCAAGGCGTCGCAGGAGACGCAGGAAAAGGCTCTTGCAAAGGCCGCGGCGATTGCAGCTGCGGTCGAGCAGGAAAGCAAGATTGAAAGCCTTGTAAAGGCAAAGGGTTTTGCAGACTGTGTTGCATATATTGAGGATGATAAATGCAATATAGTGGTAAGATCGGATAATTTGAAGGATACCGAAGCCCTTCAGATTACCGAAATCGTAATCGCCCAGTCGGATATTACCGCGGATAACGTTAAAATTGTTACGGTTAAATAAATGAAAAATAATAAAAAACAGTTGCCCGAAAGTCACTTTGTGGTATAATAAACTATGTTCTGTTTATTAAAAATCATTGTCGCCGGACAGCCGGATGCAAATCTCGCCTTTTTCAGAAGTTTATGATATAATATCATTCAAACAAACCAAGTATAATAAAAACAAGGATTTTAAATATATCGTGTTTGGGAGACTGTTCTATCCCGAAGCACGGAAAGGCAGGCTTGTATATGGACAGAAATGAGTATAGGACCTCCGAGGGCAGCTGTATAATTTCGGAGGATGTGATTGCTTCAATTGCCAGCTCGGCCGCTTTGGAGGTTCCCGGCGTTGCAGGTATGGCGCAACGACCTGCCGACATAAGAGGCATAATCGGGAACGCCGCCGCAAAGGCTGTCAGGGTGCTGAACAATGAAAGCGAAACCATACTTGATGTTTATATAAATATCAAGCTTGGCGCAAGGATACCGGATGTGGCGCCGGCGGTACAGCACGGTGTCAAGGTTGCGGTACAGTCGATGACAGGCAAGCCGGTAAATAAGGTTAATGTTCACATTGCGGGAATCGTACTTGAAGAGAACAAAGAGACTCCTGTTTGATTTGGGCGGAACCCTCCGCGGGGTGGTGGAGGGTTTCTTTATTGCGAAGCAACAAGGTTCCCGGGGACCCGCACGCAATCTTCGATTGCGGTGGAGTGTGGGGTCTTTATTATGGTAGATGTCGTATTTTGGGTGATACTATAATTGCTTGAAAAAAAGAGGGTCTTATTGATAATTTTGCACCGAAAGGCTTGGTAAAAGCATGACACGACACGAAGCTCGTGAATTGGCGTTTATTCTGACGTTTGAAAAAACATTTACCGACGCCCCTATAAGCGATATATTGGAAAACGCGGACGAGGCAAGAGCTGTTAAGGCGAATGCCTTTGCACTTTCGCTTGTGGCAGGGGTGGACGAGAATATCGCATCGATTGACGAGTTGATTTCAAAGCACTCGCTCAAGTGGAACAAGGAGCGCATTTCCCGTGTTGCCCTTTCTATAATGAGGCTCGCGGTGTATGAAATGCTTTATGTGGATGACATTCCGGTGAGCGTTTCGATTAACGAAGCGGTAGAGCTGGCGAAAAAATACGGCGGGGATGAGGATCCCGCTTTTATCAACGGGGTTTTGGGCGGTATCGCACGCCAAAGCGGGGATAAGCCGTGAGTATCGTTCTGGGTATCGACACCAGCAACTACACAACCTCCGCAGCGGTGTACGATTCATGTAATAATCAAATGCTTCAGCAAAAGATGCTTTTGCCCGTCAGGGAAGGGGAGCTCGGACTAAGGCAGTCGGACGCCGTTTTTCACCATACCCGTCAGTTACCCGAGGTGATTGAAGCGCTGCTGTCCGGTTTTGACGGCAGACTTTCGGCCATTGCCGCTTCGGACCGCCCGTCCCAATCGGAAGGCTCTTACATGCCCTGCTTTTTATCCGGACTCGGCTCGGCCAGGCAGCTGGCGGCCGCGCTCCGGCTTCCCTTATCCCGTTATACCCACCAGCAGGGACATGTAGCGGCTGCGGCTTTCGGGGCTGAACATACCGAGTTGCTCAAAGAGGAGTTTATTGCTTTTCATGTGTCGGGCGGAACCACCGACGCCCTGCTTGTCCGGCCCGACAAGGAATGTGTGATATACTGTGAACGGGTCGCGGGCTCGCTTGATCTCAAGGCCGGTCAGCTTATTGACCGTGTGGGGCTTATGCTCGGGCTTTCCTTTCCGGCGGGTCCCGCTCTGGAAAGGCTGGCTCTTACGGCAAAGGGCGGATACAATCCTAGGCCTGTGCTGCGCGACGGATGGTGCTGTCTTTCGGGCGTCGAGAACCAGTGCCGTGAGCTATTGGAGCAGGGGGCTCCGAATCCGGAAATTGCGCTGTTTTGTCTTATGAGCGTGCTGTCGGCTGTGTCGGGCATGACCCGGGTATTGACAAAGCGGTATCCAAAACGCCCGCTTCTTTATGCGGGAGGGGTAATGTCAAATTCGCTCATCCGCCAGTCGATAGAAGAACAATACGGCGGATTCTTTGCGCCCCCGGAGTATTCGGCGGATAACGCCGCCGGTATTGCATTGCTTGCTTCTGTTCAGACCGAAGGGAGTGTTTGAATATGCAGGTTATATCGGTCAGTCAGCTTAACCGGTATGTCAAAGCCCTGCTGGAGGGTGACAAAAAACTAGCGTCGGTCTATATCGGCGGCGAGATTTCGAATTTTACGGACCATTATAAATCCGGACATCTTTATATGTCGCTCAAGGATGAGGGGGCGGTCGTGAGGGCGGTTATGTTCCGCGGCAGCGCCTCAAAATTGAAGTTCAAGCCCGAAAACGGCATGAGGGTTATCGTAAAAGCACGGGTTTCGCTTTATGAAAAGGATGGTTCCTTTCAGATATATATAGAGGAGATGCAGCCCGACGGGGTCGGCGCATTGCAGATAGCGTACGAGCAGTTAAAAAAGAGGTTGGCGGAGGAGGGGCTTTTTGACGAAAGCAGAAAACGTCCGATCCCGCGTTATCCCTCGCGGATAGGTGTCATAACCTCGCCGACCGGAGCGGCGGTTCGCGATATTATCAATGTTCTCGGGAGAAGATACCCGCTTGCCGAGGTTGTGCTTGCTCCGGTTCTGGTTCAGGGGGAGGGCGCTCCGCCGCAGCTTATAAAGGCTTTGAAGTGGATGAACAGTACCGATTCCGCCGATGTCATCATTATAGGGCGCGGGGGAGGTTCGATAGAGGAGCTTTGGGCATTTAACGACGAGGGGGTTGCCCGAGCGGTGGCCGAGTCGCGTATTCCGGTTATTTCGGCGGTCGGACATGAAACCGATTTTACGATATGCGATTTTGTGGCCGACCTTCGCGCCCCGACTCCTTCCGCGGCGGCCGAGCTTGCCGTGCCGGACAGGGAGCAGCTTCTTTCGCAGCTTGCAAAGATGCAGATGATTGCGCGCCGCGGCGCGCAGGCTGTTTGGGACGCTTCTAGCCACCGCTTGGCGGTGGCGCGTTCACGCCGTTGTCTTACGTCGCCCCTTTTCTATGTGGAAGAACAGTCGATGCGGCTGGATTATCTGACGCGTTCCTTTGTTCATGCGGCGCAGAGTCATCTGGGTGAATATAACAGGCAGCTCGGCGCCGTGAGTGCAAAGCTGGACGCTTTAAGTCCGCTCAAGGTGCTGGCACGCGGCTACTCGATAGCATATTCGGGCGACAGGGTGGTAAAAAGGGTTTCCGACGTTTCCTCGGGGGACGGTCTTTCCCTTCGCGTCAGCGACGGGGTTGTTGAGTGCACCGTGGATTGATTGACTTTATATCCGGTTGTAAGGAAGGAGCAAGAGCATGGCTGAAGAATGGACTTTTGAAAAGGCAATGACCAGACTTGAATATATCGTAAACCAGCTTGAAAGCGGCAAATGCACGCTGGATGAATCGCTGAAGCTGTTTGAAGAGGGGACAAAGCTCACGGCTTTTTGCTCAAAAGCCCTTAAAACTGCCGAGCAAAAGATTATAAAGCTTACTTCTGCCGATACTTCAGATAAGCAGAGCGAAAACAATCCGGCAGCCAAGGACGAATAAACGGCTTTGAAAGGCTAGGTATATGAATGAGTGATAGACTTTATAACGGTGTTATGGAGGGCCATCTTGCCGCGGTGGAAAGGGCGCTGACCTCTTACCTGCCGAAGGATGATTCGCAGAATACCCTGTATCAAATTATGGAATATGCCTGCGCTGCAGGGGGAAAAAGGCTTCGTCCGGTTCTTGCGCTTGAGTTTTGCAGAATATGCGGCGGGGACGTCCAAAAGGCCCTCCCGTTTGCCTGTGCGGTGGAGATGATACATTCATACTCGCTTGTTCATGACGATCTTCCCTGTATGGATAACAGCCCGACGCGGCGCGGCCGTCCGTCGGCCCATGCCGCCTATGGCGAAACCATGGCGCTTTTGGCGGGGGACGCCCTGCTTAACCGGGCGTTTGAAGTGATTCTTAATCCTGAGAACAGGCAGGGCTTGCCGGAAAAATCGGTTTTGCTCGCCGCCTTTGCCCTTGCCGACGCGGCGGGAGCCCAGGGCATGGTGGGCGGACAGTATCTTGACCTGCAAAGCGAGTGTAAATCTATTGACCTTTACACGCTTGAAAGGCTGCAGATGGGCAAAACCGCCGCTTTGATAAGGGCTTCATGCGAGATAGGCTGTCATATAGCCGGAGCGGATGATGAAAAGCTTGACGCCGCACGGACCTTCGGCACACAGCTTGGCTTGTGTTTTCAGATTGTAGACGATATACTGGATGCAACCGCCACTTCGGAGCAGATAGGAAAGCCGGCGGGGAGCGACGGTGAAAGCGGCAAGGCAACCTATGTTTCGCTTCTCGGGCTTGAGGAGGCCACAGGATTGGCGGACAAGCGTTCGGAAATGGCGATACAGGCGCTTGCGCCTTTCGGCGGTGAAGCCGACGGGCTTAGGAATCTGACGCGGGCTTTGCAAAGACGTAAAAAATAACGAAGTGTAATTTCCCCAGCGGAAAGGCGTNNCATTCCTCAATGGTGTGCGCGCTTACCGTATCCATGGCAAGATTTTACGGAGTCAATACGCCGACATTCGCCCTTTGCGTTATGTTTGCGTTTGTTACAATGTATGACGCGATGGGGGTTCGCCGGGAGACCGGAGTTCATGCCCGACTGCTCAACAAATATCTTAACGAAATCGAGATATCAAAGGCCGATAAGGACGGCGACGGGATACCCGACGAGGAAGTGGATGAAATCGAGTTGAAGGAATATATCGGACATACGCCTTTAGAGGTGCTTGGCGGCGTACTGCTCGGTATACTTATCGGAATCCTGATACCCGAATAGCGGTTGATATTTTACTTAAATTTTGCCGTCGCATATCTGCTGGCGCGGAAGTGAGGCTTGGTTTATGAATAAGAGTAAATCAGCACAGACTAATTGTTTAGATAAGATAGAATCGCCTCAGAATATCAAGTCTTTGAAGATTGGCGAGCTGAAATCCTTGTGTGACGAGCTGCGCAAAAGGATGGTTCAGACGGTATCCAAGACGGGGGGACATCTTTCGTCCAACCTCGGCGTGGTTGAGCTGACGGTTGCGCTCCACAAGGTGTTTGATACCCCGCATGACCAGTTTGTCTGGGACGTCGGTCATCAATGCTATGCGCACAAGCTGCTTACCGGAAGGGCTTCCCGATTTTCAACCCTGAGGAAGGAGGGGGGGCTTTCGGGCTTTCCCTCTCCCAAAGAAAGCGAGCACGATTCTTTTGTCGCCGGACACAGCAGCACCTCGATATCGGCGGCAAACGGACTTGCAAAGGCAAAATCGCTTTTGAAAAGCGGCGGCACGGTGGTTGCCGTTATAGGCGACGGGGCGCTTACCGGAGGGCTTGCCTACGAGGGACTCAGCAACGCCGGACGCAGCAAGGACAAGCTTATTGTGGTGCTGAACGACAACGGCATGTCAATCAGCCGGAATGTCGGATTTGTCGCCCGCCATCTCGCCGCGTTAAGGGCGAGACCGCGTTATGTCCGCGCTAAGATGAATTTCAGCAGCATGCTTTCGGCCATACCCCTTATCGGTACCCCGATAAGGAACGGACTGCTTCATCTCAAGACAAAGATAAAAAAGATGATGTACAGCCGAAGCAGCTTTTTTGAAGAGATGGGCTTTAACTATATCGGCCCGCTTGACGGGCATGACCTTGAGGATTTGATACGCGGATTGCAGGCGGCCAAGAGGATGGATCGTCCGGTTTTGCTGCATGTGGCGACGGTTAAGGGCAAGGGGTGCGATTTTGCCGAGAAGAACCCCGATGTATACCACGGCGTTTCATGCTTTGACGAGCAGACCGGAAGTCGGGAGCCCTCGCCCGACTGCTTTTCGACCGTTTTCGGGCAAGAGATGTGTCTGCTGGCCGAGCAGGATGAGCGTATCTGCGCGATTACGGCGGCCATGAAGGACGGGACAGGTCTTGTCGAGTTTGACCGGCGTTATTCCAAACGCTGCTTTGACGTCGGGATTGCCGAGGAGCATGCCGTCACCTTTGCGGCCGGACTTGCCCATAACGACGCGTTGCCGGTGTTCGCCGTGTATTCGACATTTCTGCAGCGAAGCTATGACCAGATATTGAACGACGCCGCCATCTCGAACGAGCATATCATACTGGCGATCGACCGCGCCGGAATTGTGGGAGAGGACGGGGAGACCCATCAGGGTATATTTGACGTGGCTTTTTTGAATACCGTCCCGAATGTTACGATATACTCTCCCTCATGTTTCAAGGAGCTGAGGATTAATTTAAGACAGGCGATATATGATGTTCCGGGGATTTCCGCAGTCCGCTATCCGCGCGGAGGAGAGCTCGAGGGGCTTGAGGATTATGAGCCGGATTACAAGCCGTACACCCTGTTCAAGGAAAAGGGAGCAAGGGTGCTTCTGGTGACCTACGGGCGGATATTCGCCAATGTGAGAAGGGCGGCGGCAGGGCTGTTAAAGGTCGGCATACCCGTATCCGTATTAAAGCTGACAAAGATTAAGCCGATTGAGGAAGAATGCGCCGCCATTGCCGCCGACTATCAAAACGTGCTGTTCTTTGAGGAGGGAATCCGCAGCGGGGGCGCGGGCGAGGCTTTCGGAATCATGCTGATGAACCGCGGCTTTACGGGGTTTTATGACAACACGGCTATCGATGACTTTGTTCCTATTTGCACTCCACAGTCGGGACTGCGGCAGGCCGGGCTTGACGCCGAGAGCATTTTCGACCATGTGAGCGGGGTCTGTCAAAAGACCGAGAGGATTAACTCATGGGCGCGGACGGTATAGATATTACCGGGGAAATGAGGGCCGACGCCGCGCTTGTCGCAAGGGGACTGGCCGCCAACAGGGAGGCTGCAAAGCGGATTATTCTGGCGGGGGAAGTTCTGCTTAACCGAGAGGTCGTCAAAAAGCCGTCTGTCCTTGTTAAACCGGATGATACCCTTGTCTGTAAGGCCGAGCCTCTGCGTTATGTGGGCAGGGGAGGTCTTAAGCTCGAGAAGGCTTTGAAGCTCGGGGGTTATGACCTGACCGGCTTGCGCGCCGTCGATATAGGGGCTTCCACCGGAGGTTTTACCGATTGTATGCTTCAGCACGGGGCGGCTTTTGTCTATGCGGTGGACGTCGGACACGGGCAGCTGCATCAGAAGCTTGCGGGGGATTTCCGGGTTCTCAATATGGAGGGCACCGATATCCGGGATACCGGGCTTGTGTCCGGGGCGATTGCGCCCGAATCGATTGATTTCTGCGCCATTGACGTTTCGTTTATATCGGTCACAAAGCTGTTTGACTTTGTTATACCGTATCTGAAAAAGGAGGCCGACGCGGTCTGTCTTATAAAACCGCAGTTCGAAGCGGGGCGGGGGGCGGTCGGCAAGCGCGGGGTTGTCAGGGACAAGGCCGTTCACATTAAGGTTATCGAGGATTTAATCGCCTTTTTTCGGGATAGGGATTTCGGGGTTGTCGATATAACCTATTCTCCGATAACCGGCGGACAAGGCAACATTGAATACCTTGCTTTGCTGCGTCGGGGATTTAAGGATAATCGGAATTTCGATATACCTTCCGTGGTGGAGGAGGCCGCATGGTCGCTTTTATGTAAGGATTGAAATTATCATCCGGGAAGGGATGGGCAATATATGAAGATTGGGTTAATAGCAAACCAAAAGGCTGTCGGCATATGCGAATCGCTTGACCTTGTGCGCGATGCGCTTTTAAGGCTGGGCGCCGATGTTTTGACGCCTCCGGCCGGAGAGGTCTTTCCGGAAAACGCTACCGATGAGATTTTGGACGCCGGCGATCTGATTATCACCCTCGGCGGGGACGGAACCATCATCCACACGGCCAAGCGGGCGGCCCGGTTCAACAAGCCGGTGCTGGGTATCAACTGCGGCAATCTAGGCTTTATGGCAGGGCTTGAAAGCGACGAGCTGGAACAGCTTTCCGCCCTCATGGACGGGCGGTATGAGATTGAAAACCGGATGATGCTCACCATCAGGGTCTGTTCGTCAAACGGCGACAAGGCCGAGTTCTGCGCCCTGAACGAGGGGGTTGTTTCAAGGGGTTCGCTTTCGCCTATGGTCGAGTTTGAGGTGGCGAACGAACGCGAGAGAATACTCACCTATCATGCCGACGGCGTGATTGTGGCGACCCCGACGGGATCGACCGCATATTCCCTTTCGGCGGGCGGGCCTATTATCGACCCTGCCGTGAGGTGCCTGCTGCTTACCCCTATATGCGCTCATTCTCTGCATGCCCGCTCCTGCATTTTCGGTGAGGATACCCGTCTTTACCTGAGAACTAAAAACCCGGATAATCATGAGGTATTTTTGACTGTCGACGGGGAAGAGGGTATACGCATTAAACCCGACGATACCTTGCAGATTGAACGGTCTGATATATTCGCCCGTTTGATTATAATTAAGCAAGCTCCCTTTTATCAGGTGCTGAACCGCAAACTTATCAACCGAAGGTGAACCGAAAGGAGAGGCAGTATGAAAGCCAAGCGTCATGCAAAAATACTTGAAATAATCCGGAATAATTCCGTGAATACCCAGGAGGAGCTGCTTAAACTTCTGAACGAGAGCGGCTTTGGGGTGACACAGGCAACCGTTTCAAGGGACATTAAGGAGCTGCGTTTGATAAAAACACTTGACAGCAACGGAAACTACCATTATTCCACCGTTCAGCAGGAAAGTGAAGATATATCATCAAAATTCCATACCATATTTGCCGACACCGTAACAAACATCGATTATGCGGGGAATATCGTGGTGGTTAAATGCCTTCCGGGTATGGCCATGGCAGCATGTGCCGCTATGGACGCCCTGCGCCGCCCAAATATGGTCGGGACGATTTCGGGTGATGATACATTTATCTGTATCATGAGGGATGAAAACAACTCGATTGATCTGGTGTCCGAGCTGAAAAGGATGGTCAGGAGCTGACTTTCGTGTCCGGCGATAAGCAAAAGGGAAAGGTATGGCTTTGGTATGCTGACAAGTCTTCATATTGAGAATATCGCTGTTATCGAAAAGGCGGGTATCGATTTGGGCGCGGGTCTGAATGTGCTTACCGGCGAGACCGGCGCGGGCAAATCCATGGTGATTGACGCTATCAACGCCGCTCTCGGGGAGCGTATCAGCCGCGAGGTCGTCCGTACCGGAAGCAGCGAGGCCATGATTACCGCCGTTTTTTCCGATATTTCGGAAAGGATACGGAAAAACCTTGAGGAGCTGGGCTATCCCGTGGACGAGGACGGGGCGCTGCTTGTCCGGAGGACGATTTCGGCCGACGGCAAGGGTAACTGCCGCATTAACGGACAGCCCGCAACCCTTTCCGTCCTTCGCACAATCGGCCGGATGCTGGTAAACATTCACGGGCAGCATGAGAATCAAATCCTGCTTTCGCCCGAAAGGCATGTTGATTATCTTGAGGGGCTGGGGGGACTGCTCCCGCTTCGCGGGGAGTACGCCCAAGCCTATGACAGGCTTTGCGATATAAGGCGGCAGCTTGAGCAGACCAGAATGGACGAGGGGATGAAGGCCCGCAGGGTAGATATGCTGCGCTATCAGATAAACGAGATTGAAGCGGCCAATCTGCGTTCGGGCGAGCAGGAGGAGTTGAAAAACCAGCGCGAAATCTATCGCAACGCCGAAAAGATAGCGGTTTCCCTTAACTGTGCGCGTGAAGCCTTGTCGGGAGGGGAGGACGGCGTGGGGGCTATTTCTGCACTTTCACGAGCGGTAGACAATCTTGTTGACGCGGGGCGTTATGTTGAGGAGCTCGGAGAGCTCGGGCGGCGGGCGGAAAGCCTGCTTTATGAGATTGAGGAGTGCGCCGAGGAGCTTCGGGATTATGCCTCCCATCTCGATTTTGAACCGGGCGATCTGGAGAGGATCGAGGATCGGCTTGATATAATCCACAGGCTGACGACAAAGTACGGGGGCACCGAGCAGGAGGTTCTTGCCTTCCTTGAGCAGGCGATGCAGGAGCTTGACGGCATCGAGATGTCCGATATACGCGCGGGTCAGCTTGAAAAAGAGCTTGAGGCGGCCGAGAAGCAGGCGTATGAGCTGGCAGGAAGGCTGTCGGACGCGCGTAAAAGGGCGGCGAAGGAATTTGAAAAAAAGGTGGGGGAGCAGCTTGCCTTTTTGGATATGCCCGGGGTGAGGTTCGGCGTGTCGTTTGAGCCTGCGGAGCTGGGGGCCGGAGGCATAGACCGGGTTGAGTTCCTTATATCGCCCAATCAGGGCGAGGCGCCGCGTCCCCTTGCGAGGATTGCGTCGGGGGGAGAGCTCTCGAGAATCATGCTTGCTTTGAAATCGGTAATGGCGGACGCCGACGATATAGATACCCTTGTTTTTGATGAAATCGACACCGGAATAAGCGGGTATGCCGCCCATAAGGTTGGCATCAAGCTGAGGGAGACCTCAAAGAACCGCCAGATAATATGCGTTACCCATCTTGCCCAGATTGCCGCCCAGGCGCACCATCATTTTCTTATCGAAAAGTCTGTGCGGCAGGGGCGTACATACACCGACGTAACGGTTCTTGACAACGCGGGCAGGGAACACGAGCTTGCCCGAATAATCGGGGGTGCGGTCAGTCCCGTCAATCTTGAGGCGGCGCGCGAGATGCTTTCAAAGGTTGAGGGGTAGTCGTCGGGTGTTATGCAACCGCGGATTTCACTTGGTCGGAGGACGCCTAGTTTCGCCTGCGATGTAATAATATCACATCATAGTTGCATTGTCAATAACATTTTCCATAATCTACCTTTTGCACAAAAGATTGTGGTAATGTTTGGTAAACATTAACAGAAGTTGTGGGTATTTGTTTAGGAGCGGTTGGATTTAGCTTATAGATTTTAATGAGGGAAAAGCGAGGTGGATTGTCGTGGCAATTATTGCTTGTCCAGAGTGCAGCAATAAAATATCAGATCGTGCGGAGATATGTCCACATTGTGGTTTGCCACGGCGTTTTTTCATATTACCAAACACAGTTGTCATACCTTCACAAGATAAATTTTCCGGTGATTATAAGAGCATTAAATCAATGCTTATCGCATTTAGTAATGACTGGCGCAGTATATTCGATGCAAAGAGGTATATCTCCAGATCCGAAGCAAAAGATTTCTTTGACAGATATTCCAAGTATATTACTGTACTCAATGAGCCTATGGTTCATGAATACATCCGGTCAAATTCCGCAGCGATTGGATTTACTGTTGTGCAGGCGCAGAAGTTTCTGAATCTGATGGCACGCTTTTTTCCGATGATAGAAGAACACAATGATACATTCATTGAAGAAAAACTTGTTTTGGAAAAGGATTATTTTGATAATATCTTAAAGTCGGTTGATCCAAATGTTATGCTCGATGATGAGCAGCGGAGAGCCGTTGTCATGGACGAGGATTATTGTCTGATAGTTGCCGGAGCGGGTGCCGGAAAAACTACGACGATGGCCGCTAAAGTAAAGTACCTTGTTGAAAAAGAGGGTGTTGCGCCTTCTGACATCATGGTTATTTCATATACGAATAAGGCTATTGACGAGCTTCGTGATCGGATTAATAAAAAGCTGGGTATTCCTGTTGAAATCAACACTTTTCATGCTTTTGGCTACAGCCTGCTGAGGAAGGGTTCTGATATTCCGCCGGTCATCAACAATTGGTCGTATAAAATAATTTTTGAGTGTATCGAAAAACAGATATACACAAACAAGCGGCTGCTTGAAAATGTGGTTATGTTTCTTGGCTACTACTTTGACATGCCAGATGATGCCCTTAAGTTCGATTCGCTGAATGATTTCTGTGAGTACCGTGCAGCTCAGGATTATGAAACATTAAAGAGCCGACTTGGCGAATATAACATTTCTGTCATCAACGAAAGGACCAAAAGGGTCAGTACTATTACGGGTGAATATCTTCGCTCACAGCAGGAAGTCCAGATAGCCAACTTCCTCTATATGAACAGCATAGAGTATCAATATGAGAAGACATATCCCTACCCCATTGCCGGAGCAAGAAAGACTTATACCCCAGACTTCTATATTCGGCAAGGTGAGCTTGAATGCTACATAGAACACTTCGGTATCACCGAGCAGTATCGAAGTAATGTGTTCAGTCCACAGCAGCTCAAAAAATATATTAAAGCTATTGTGGGCAAACGGCATATTCATAAACATTGTCACACGGAACTTATCGAAACCTATTCGGCATACAGCGATGGACGTCCTCTTATAGAACATCTGAAGGAGGAGTTGGAGAGACGCGGCTTTATTCTTACTCGTCGGTCGGATGTGGAAATATACCATAAACTAGCCGAGACATCAAAAGACAAGTATGTTTATCGCCTTATTTATTTTACTATCGAATTCATTGAGAAGTTTAAATCTAACGGGTATGAAATCGAGGATTTTGATCGGCTTAAGGCGAAACAGAAAAATGTAAGAACAAATCTTTATCTGGATATTGCGAAAGAAATCTATATGTTTTATCAGAACCGGATGCGTGAGAACAACCAAATTGACTTTGCCGATATGATTAATGATGCGGAAAAAATGCTGCGGGAGATTAAAGACAGCGACTATAAACCATCGTACAAGTATATTATCATCGATGAATTTCAGGATATTGCAAGACAGCGTTTTAATTTGACGAAATCCCTTGTTGATGCGACAGGAGCAAAAGTTATAGCTGTGGGCGACGACTGGCAATCCATCTATGCTTTTGCCGGTTCGGACATCACACTTTTTCAAAAGTTCCTTGAATTGATGGGTGATGGTAAAGAAATGCATATTACGCATACATACCGCAACTCACAGGAATTGATTGATATAGCTGGTGGCTTTGTCCAGAAAAATCCCACACAAATTAAAAAACGGCTTATATCCCCAAAATCGCTGCCAAACCCAATTGAAGTCCTTGGTTTTGACGATGGAAAGGGATACAGAAAAAATTGGTGCGATACTATTGAACGCGCCGTGGGCCGTGTAGTCGAAGAATATGGCGAGCAGTCGTCCATTCTTATGATTGGACGTTACAACTTCGATAGAGATCAGCTTATTAGATACGGCGAATTTACACCGCTGAACGATGAGGACTTGCGGAGCAAAAAATATCCGAAAGCTAAAATTAAGTTTCTGACTGCTCACAGTTCAAAGGGACTCGGATATGACAATGTAATCCTCGTAAATATGATAGATACTAAGTTCGGATTTCCAAGCCAGCTTGAAGACGATCCGATTATGAAATTGGTCGTTCACTATGATACTTCTTTGCCATTTGCGGAGGAACGTCGGTTATTCTATGTTGCCATGACACGGACAAAAAATAAAGTTTATATGGTTACGGCGCAGAATCGGCCTTCCCGATTTGTGCTTGAGCTAATTCGTGACTATCATATTCCTCATGACACTACCATCAGCGATAAGATTAATAATATCTACGCAATGAAGTGTCCAATCTGTAAGGCACGCCTAAAGTACGAGAAAAATAAGAACTATGGCCTCGGTCTTTATATGTGCACGAACGATCCAGAAGTCTGTGATTTTATGACAAACAGCAAGGAATGTCCTGCGGATATATACAAGTGTCCAGAGTGCTCCGATGGTTATATGATTGTAAAACGCGGTAAAGAAAAGGACAAGTTCTTTTATGGGTGCACAAATTTCAGAAAGACACCTTCATGCGGGGCATTTGCGCAGATTGCTTTAACCTGTATTAATGACTTAAACATTCAAAATCCCGGCGGTAGATATTAAGGAACGGCGGGAGCAGGTATGGGATGTTTGGGTTAGCCTGGCAGTGCATTTGATTATGAATCGAGAAGGATAAATGATATGAGAAAATGGCTGAATCTATTTTGGAAAAAAGAAAAGAATTATATGCAGCTTGCGTCTGCCAACTGCAAGGCCATCAGCGAGTATAACGAAAGAATGCTGTCCGCAATTACGCTGATAGGAGGAATCTTGATGATGCTTCCGGCGTTGGCGGCACCTTTCAGTAAAACAAAGACAGATGCTATTC
>LSQX01252865.1_pt2 | contig 26668 bp, 23 predicted proteins | sample 654561 | NCBI WGS metagenome assembly LSQX01 (sample SAMN04489861, study PRJNA283612) | anaerobic digester metagenome | isolation source: 4 biogas reactors fed with cattle manure at either 37C or 55C with and... | place: Denmark: Kongens Lyngby | collected 2014 | reverse complement strand
TAATCAGCTACCTCCTACTCGATTAGATTTTCACAGTAAGAATTCTGGAAATATTTTCGAATTTATTTGAGGATACCATATATTTGTGGTATTATATTAATGTATTGGAGGAGAATATTTGTACATAAGAAAGGAGAGGTAGGATTTACCATACTTTTGCACCTTAAAAGCTGTGGATAATCTATATGTAAATTATGAGAAAAAGTAGTCTTAGAAGATTCTTTATAATTGCATCAGTATTACTTATGTCAATGATTTTAGGGGGTTGCAAGAATGATACCAAATCTCCTGAGAAGGATGATAAAATAGCGGATACGGCTACAGACCAGAATGCGCCTGAAGACAATAACACGAATGATGAAAATACCGATGGCCAAGATGAAGCTGGAAAGGATGTTAATCATACTCCTGTAGCCGAGCCAGTGGAATATACTATGCATATGGGTAGCGTGGAGGTTAAAGAGGATTTAATATATGAAGAAGACTTTGAGGGTGATTCAACATTATTTGTAGGAAGAGGAGCAGCCAAGGTTGAGATTGTAAGTGGCAAAGCCCAGATTGGGTCAAACTCGCTTTTTGTTAGTGGAAGAACTGCACTTTGGAATGGAGCAACAGTTGATTTATCTGAAGAATTAATTGATGGAGAGAAATATGTTATCGATGGTTGGGTATTATATGAGGAAGGACCCAATCAGCTTCAAATTGATTGTAAGGTTGAGAGAAATAATAATCAGTACTTAAGCTTTGCGTCTACAATGGCAAAACGAGGGGAATGGACCAAGATAGAAGGAAGCATAATTATTCCGGAAGATACCAATACTGCCAGTGTGTATTTTGAAACCGGTTTTGCAGATGGAGCACTACTCGATTTTTATATAGACGGTATTACACTAAAGCGTGAAATAGCCATAGTTGACCGTGGGGAAATACCTTCATTGAAGGAAGTGTATAAGGATTTATTTAGTATGGGAGTAGCCGTCACTGCAAGTGAGATTCCTGAGGGTCGTCAGGAGCTTATAAAGCAGCAATTCAACAGTCTGACGCCAGGTAATGAACTAAAGCCTGACAGCTTGCTTGATCATGCCACATCAATGTCCGACCCTAAATATGATGATAATCCTGCAATTAGCTTTCAGAGGGTTAAGCCAATACTAGACTTTGCACAGGAAGCAAATATACCTGTAAGAGGTCATACTCTTGTCTGGCATAGCCAGACACCTAGATGGTTTTTTGCAGTAGGGTATTCCACAGCTACAGACGCGCCTTTGGTTTCAAAGGAGCTTATGCTAAAGCGTATGGAGAATTATATCCGTCAGGTTCTGGAATATGCTCAGACTAATTATCCCGGTCTCATCTATGCATGGGATGTGGTTAATGAGGCTATTAATCCTGGAGAGGGAGATGAGAACGGTTATCGTGCTAAGGAAAGTCTTTGGTACGAGGTAGTAGGACCAGAATTTATAGAGAAGGCATTTGAATATGCAAGAAAATATGCTGACCCTGATGTGAAGCTCTTTTATAATGATTATAATACTGAAGAAAAGGGCAGGTTGCTATATATGAAAAAATTAGTTAAGGAGTTAAAGGAAAAAGGGCTTATAGATGGTATAGGATTACAGACTCACTTAACTATAGATAATCCTTCATTGATGGATGTGAATACATCTCTTTTGGAATATGGAGAGCTTGGTCTTGAAGTTCAGATTACCGAGCTTGATATGGGTATGACAGATAATTCCGAGGAGGAATTAATGAGGCAGGCAATGAGATATAAGAGGTTGTTTATGTTTATTAATAATGCCCATGAATCCGGAGGAGCAAATATCACTAATGTAACCTTCTGGGGACTTTCTGATGATATATCCTGGCTTAATAAACCTAGTGTGCCAAGTTATCCTTTGCTTTTTGACAATTATCTGCTTCAAAAGCCGGCCTTTTGGGGAGTTATTCAAAGCCCTGATATTCCATTGTACTAAATCTACATGTAGGTAAAGGAGATACTCTAATGGCAAAACGAATTTTTAAAGAAATAATCAGCTGGACAGTAATATTTGCTATAGTCATAGTCGTAGCATTATTAATTAACAGATTTGTTTTCTTTCAAGTAAAGGTGCCATCCGGTTCGATGGAAAATACTATTATGACAGGAGACAGAGTCTTTACATTACGTTTGTCTTATATGTTTAATAATCCCGAGCGGGGAGATATCGTAGTATTTCCTTTTCCCGATAATGAAGAAGTGGATTATATCAAGAGAATTGTCGGTGTCGGCGGGGATAAGATCGAAATCAAAGACGGCATATTATATATAAATGATGAAGAAATGAACGAGGACTATCTTTTGGAGCCTATGAGAAAGCAGGACTTCGGACCTGTTGACGTACCAGAGGGATATTATTTTATGATGGGAGACAACAGAAATGTCTCCGAGGATGCAAGAGCATGGGATAATCAATTTGTTAATAAGGCAAAGATTAAAGGAAAGGCGATATTTAAGTATCCCGATTTTGCATGGTTAAACAAATAAACTAAGAGGGGGCTGTTTTAAAACAGCCCCCTCTTTACTAATCATTATATAGATATTCTTCATTAAGTGCTAGAACCTTCTGCATGGCTTCTTTGCTGGGGGCGCCGAAGGTATTTCGTTTGTTTACGCAGGTTGTAAGGCTGATAGCCTCGTAAATATCGTCGTCAAATTCTGGGCTTATCGCTTTGTAATCTTCTAAGCTCAATTTGTCTAGAGAGATGTTCTTATCAATACATTCTAATACTAATTTTCCTATAATACTATGAGCATCCCTAAAGGGGACTCCCTTATTAACAAGATAATCTGCTGCATCGGTAGCATTAATAAAGCCTTTTGTTGCACTGTCCTCCATGATATCCTTATTGAATTTCATAGTTGATAGCATTTCGCTTGATAATGCAATACAGCTCTTAACGGTGTCAATAGCATCAAAAGTCAGTTCCTTATCCTCTTGCATATCCTTATTATATGCAAGCGGAAGTCCTTTCATTGTGGTAAGTAAGGATATTAAGGCACCGTATACTCTACCCGTTTTTCCTCTCACAAGCTCGGCTATATCAGGGTTCTTTTTCTGTGGCATAATGGAGGAGCCTGTGGAGTAGGAATCATCCAGTTCAATAAACCGATATTCATTACTGTTCCATATTATAACTTCCTCGCTTAGACGACTTAAGTGCATCATTATGGTTGATAAGGCCGAAAGAAGCTCAATCAAATAATCCCTATCGGATACACTGTCCATACTATTAAGACTTGGACCGTCAAACCCTAACAAAAGAGCACAATACTCTCTATCTAGTGGATAGGTTGTACCTGCCAGCGCACCTGAGCCTAAAGGCGAGGCATTCATTCGTTTTTTAATATCTGATAGTCTAGAACGATCTCTCTTAAACATTTCGAAATAAGCGCCTATATGGTGTGAGAGTGTAACAGGCTGTGCTTTCTGAAGGTGTGTAAATCCAGGCATATAAGTCTGAGTGTTTTCCTTCATTATTTTATGAATTGTAAGAAGAAACGTCTTTATAAGATTATCAAGTACGTTTATTTCATCTCTTATATATAGCTTCATATCAAGAGCAACCTGATCATTACGGCTGCGTCCTGTATGGAGCTTTTTGCCTGCTTCTCCGATTCTCTTTATCAAATGTGACTCTACAAAGCTATGAATATCCTCGTATTCCTGCGAAATTTCAAGAGAGCCTTCTATAATCTCTTCCCTTATATCCGAAAGACCCTTAATTATTAGGTCTCTTTCATCCTTAGATATTATTTTTTGCTTTTCCAACATAGTAGCATGGGCAATACTGCCCTCTATATCCTGACGAAAGAGTCTCCTGTCAAATGATATGGAAGAATTAAAATTATGTACTAGCTTATTTGTTTCCTTTGTAAAGCGTCCGCCCCAAAGCTTCATCTTATTACTCCTCTTTAATCAAGTACTTAATTTCAGTACATATTATTTAAATTGCTTACTGTTATCTAGTTATAAGCTATATTAAACTAATATTGCTAATAATGCAAGCATAAGTTCATAATTATGCACATAACAATAAAACAAGGCATAAATATGCACTAATATTTATTATACCTAACCTTTTATAATCTTATAAGGAGTAAAGATTTTCATATTTTTCCTTTAAGTAATCTACATAATAATCAGCATTAAATTCTTCTCCGGTAACATCCTTAAGGATTTGGTTTGTGTTTTTAGTTGCACCGAACTTGTGTACTGAATCTCTTAGAAACTCACGTATGGGTGTAATATTACCTTCTTTTAGGTAATCATCCACAGGCATAAGCTCCTTAATTTTTGCATAAAGCTGAGAGGAGATAGCTGAACCTATGGCGTATGAAGGGAAATATCCGAATTCACCATAGGACCAGTGAATGTCCTGTAGGATGCCTTCCGCATCGTTGGCTGGAGTTAAACCTATATACTCCTGATACTTCTGATTCCAAAGCTGGGGAAGCTTATCCACGTCTGCTTCACCTGAAAATATGGCCTTTTCAATCTCATAACGAATAATTATATGAAGAGAATAGGATAGCTCATCAGCCTCGGTACGTATAAGGCTTGGCTGGGCCTTATTAATACCCTTTATAAAATGCTCTAGGCTTATATTCTTCAAATTCTCAGGATAGGTTTCTACTAATTTTGTGTATATAGGTGTCCAGAAGGCTTCGCTTCGGCCTATAATATTCTCAAATAATCTGGATTGTGATTCATGCATTCCCATAGAAGCCCCGGATCCTACCGGTGTCTGTGTTAGAGAATCATCAATATTCATTTCATATAAAGCATGTCCTGTTTCATGTATTACTGAGAACATAGCGCTTTCCAAATTATTCTCCATGAATTTGTTAGTGATTCGGACATCATGATTGTGAAGATTCAAGGTAAAGGGATGGGCACTTTCTGCAATAACACCCCGGTTAAAATCAAAGCCCAAATAGCCACAGAGATATCTGTTAAATTCTCTCTGCTTATCAAGATCGTATTTTAAGAAATTGTAGCTTTTATCGATAGTATCTGATTTTTGGGATACCTGCTTTAATAAGGGTACAATTTCGCTTTTTATTTTATCAAAGAATATATCAAGCTCCTTTATACCGAAGCATTCTTCAAAATCACCCAGAAGAACCTCATATAGCTCCTTGCCTTTCTTTGCACGATACCCTGCAAATTTCTTCTTATACTCAATTATCTTCTTCAGATAGGGTGCAAAGTAGTCATAATCATTATCCTTCTTTGCCTTAGTCCAGGCTCTGTTAGCGACTATGGTAAGCTCGTTAAAGGCTCTGTATTCCTCAGGTGGAATACTTTCAAGCTGTTCATAGGTTTTATCAAGCTCCTTAATGATAGCCTTTTCCTTATCAGTAAGCTCCTCCTGCTCCTTATCCTCCTTAAGCTTTTTAATAAGCTTTCTCACATCATCATTTATCAAACATTTCATATATTCATCTGATAGAATGCCCACAACCTTAGAAGTATAGTTCGCTGCCTCAAAGGGTGCTAATGTTTGCTCATCCCATTCAAATAAATTTCTTGCTGTTTCTAATGCCATAGCTTTATCAAGGTATGGCTGAAGAGTATCAAAAATTTTACTCATAATATTTTATCCTTTCCTTTTTATCAATATTAAAAATAGTATATCAATATTTATAATTCATAGCAATCCAATAATTTGAATCAAACATTTACCATATTAGTGCTTGCCCGAAGAACTATAGTTGTGTACAATGTACAGGATAAGCGGATTTGGTTTTCGAGTTTAATCCGCTTAAATAAATACAGACTGTGACATAAATCACATATATTTTCTCAAATTTAATGTAATATTGAGAGGTATAGTTTCCATATTTTTGTAGACAATAGAAAAGATGATTGTATTAAGTCTTAGCAAGGATAATATTTAAACAACATATATATGAAAGGATGGACTAAGCACATGAAAAATTTGAAGATTGAGAAGATAATAGGACGTGAGATACTAGACTCTAGAGGTAATCCTACTGTGGAGGCTGAGGTTATATTAGCAGACGGCAGTATGGGTAGAGCAGCTGTTCCATCAGGAGCATCAACAGGAGCTTTTGAGGCGGTTGAGCTACGGGATGGTGATAAGAGTAGATATCTTGGTAACGGCGTAAAAAAGGCCGTGGAGAATATAAATACTGCAATTGCATCAGCCCTTCAGGGAATGGATGCCAGCAATCAAACAGAGCTAGACGCTGCCATGATTAGGCTTGACGGAACACCAAACAAGGGAAAGCTTGGTGCCAATGCTATACTTGGAGTATCCCTAGCAGCAGCTAAGGCAGTAGCCAATTCTCTTAATATTCCATTATATCGATATATTGGTGGTGTGAACGCTAAGACTCTTCCTGTACCCATGATGAACATTATTAACGGAGGTAAGCATGCAGACTCCAGTCTTAATATTCAGGAATTTATGATAATGCCTGTAGGAGCAAAAACCTTCAGTGAAGCAATAGAACAGTCTACAACAGTATTTCATACCTTGAAGAAGCTTCTTAAAAATGACGGATACGTGACCGCTGTCGGTGATGAAGGCGGATTTGCCCCTAAGTTTAATAGCGATACAGAGGCCCTTGATTATATTGTTAAGGCTATCGAGGCTGCAGGCTATCGCCCCGGTGAGGATTTCTACATTGCAATCGATGCAGCAGCAACAGAGATGTATGAGGAGGCTAAGAAGGCAGGAAGAGAAGGAGAATACCTCTTCTGGAAATCCGGAGAGTATAAGACTATTGATCAGATGGTTGATTTCTGGGATGATATTTGCAAGAAATATCCTGTTATATCCTTAGAGGATGGCTTGAATGAAGAGGATTGGGAAGGCTGGAAGAAACTGACCGATCGCATCGGAGGAAAGATACAGCTGGTTGGTGACGACTTATTCGTTACAAACACAGAGAGAATCAAGAAGGGTGTAGAGGGAGACATCTCCAACTCTGTATTAATTAAGGTTAATCAGATAGGCACCTTAACTGAAACACTAGATTCAATTGAAATGGCAAAGAATAATAAATGGACAGCTGTAGTATCACATCGCTCAGGAGAAACAGAGGATGTAACTCTTGCGGATATCGCAGTAGCGACCAATGCCGGACAGATTAAGACAGGTGCGCCTTCCAGAACTGACCGTGTAGCAAAATATAATCAGCTACTTAGAATAGAACAGGAGCTTGGAAGTAATGCTGTATATCCTGGTAAGAAAGCCTTTAAGGTTAGTAGATAGTATATAATAATAGCAATATTGACTGAGGATGTCGGATTAATATCTGACATCCTGTTTTTTGACATTTGTCCTATCAATTTACCAGATTATTGTATATACTAGTTATAATAGTAAAATTAGGGATATAAATAATGGGGGTTGAAAGGAGTATGAAATACCAATGAAAAAAAATATCAAGTATATCATCTTTGTGTTTCTACTACTCGTAATTGTGCATAGTAATAGGTCAGCTGAAGTGTCTGCTGCGGGGGAAGAGTTTGAAATGAATAGCAATAGGCTGACAAGATATCGTGGAGATGCAACAACAGTTGTTATTCCAGATAGTGTCGTATTTATAAGTAAATTTGCTTTTGCCTGGAATGATAAGATAACAAAGGTTGTTATCCCAAATACTGTTATAGAAATTGGCGAATATGCATTTGATAGCTGCACTTCTCTTAAGGAAATAATAATACCCGATAGCGTTAGCCACATACGGGATGCTGCCTTCGCTTACTGTACTAGTCTTGAGAATATTGTTATTCCAAAATCAGCTAGTCTAGGCGATAGTCTTTTCTCGGGATGTATCAATTTAAAATCGGTAACTATGGATACATATCAAATAACTGACTGGATGTTTGCAGGATGTGAAAAATTAAAAATATTGGATATGGAAGGAATATCAAGAATTGGAGAGGCCGGTTTTTTTGATTGCACGGGATTGACAAATATAAATCTGGAATGGGTGAGTACTATAGGACCTAGGGCATTTGAGAATTGTACTTCCTTGGAAAAAATAGAGTTAAATAATGATGTAGTAGAAATACCAGATCGTGTTTTTTATGGTTGTAGCAAATTGACTGATATTAAGTTTAGTAGTAATATAAGCACAATTGGTGAGGATGCATTTGTAGATACCCCATGGTTGTCGATTTGTAAGAGTAAGGGACCCTTTATAATCATTAATGGAATCCTAGTTGATGCAGTTTCTGCTTCCGGTCTTATAACCATACCAAAAGAGGTGAATACAATAAATGACTACGCCTTCTATGGGAATTCATCCATGACTGGAGTCACCTTACCTAAGAATGTCTCGGCAATCGGTGACCTAGCATTTGCCTATTGTGAAAAGTTGATAGCGGTTTATATACCACCGACAGCCAAAGCGATAGGAGATAATGCCTTTTATAAAAGTCCAAAATTAACAGCTATATATGGCAGCTCTGGCTCATATGCTGAAGAATATGCCAAGAAAAAGGGAATTAAATTTGTGGCTGAAAGCTCAGCAACGATGGAAAAGGCTGTGAATGCCTCTGAAAAAGAAAAGACAGCAGACAAGCTTCAATATGAGGATTTTGTTGGGGAAGTGGGTGGTAGTGGGTATTTTGAAATTGAAAGTAGTATAATGAAAACCTTTAAGAATTGCAAATTCGAATCTTTAAGCAAATCTGTTATTACTGTTAACAACAATGGTAACTATCAGATCAAGTCAAAGGGCAATGCACTTGTGCTACTTAAGGGGACCATTAATAATAAAAGCACCATCATTAAGGTTATAAGGGTATCTGCTATACAATCCACCAAGTTACCGGAGGATATATCAAAAATAAATAATGTCTTGGGGCTAAGGAATGGAAGTGTCCTTGTATCAGATTTGATAATTGATGAGTATAATGTTCCCTACCGGGTAAAGCTTACATGCTATGATAATAAGAATAAAGAGAAATGGACCTATGGGCTGGAGGCAAGGGCAGAAAATGAAAACAGTAGCATATCCTATGAAACCTTCTATGATGTGACATGCGATAAGCTTATAGAGCTTAGTGATGGTAACATCCTGGCGGTAGGGGGAGGAAGAGGCAGGCTCACTAGTAAAACAAACTCACAATATAATGTTGTGACCGCAACTTGGATTACTAAAATTAACTCAAAAACCGGAGATGTTATATGGGAGCTGCTAATGGAGGCTGGTGGTAGCTGTCATTTCTTCATCGATACTGTGGAGATTGAGGATGGCACAATTCTATTATTTGAGGATGTCTTTGATGGTGGGAAAGACATAGTTCGTCTAGATAGTAATGGGAATATTATTTCTGTGAATAATTACGAAATGATGAGCAATAATTCTTTAGCTACAATGAACTTAATAGCCTCGGATGATGGAAGGATAATTACTGTCGGAAATATTGGAGCTGCTAATACCTTTAAAATATTTTCGATTAATAAGGAAGGTAAAGAGACTATCGAGACTAAAATTACTGTGGATGAGGCAGACGGCGGAGGAACTATTGGACAGAGTGCACCCAGGATACTTAAGGGCAATCATGAAGACTATTATATATATTACTGGGCCAAACGGGATATGATAGCGCTATATCATCTGGATTCAAGTTTTAAGGTTATACATAATAAAGAGTTGGATATCGGCTTGATCCAAAGTGCTTATATTACTCCGGAGGATAAGATTGTATTCATTGGTAATGGTGATGCTTATGCTAGGAATGGGAAAATTCTTATATACGATTGTATTACCGAAAAAACCTGCTCTGTTTTACTATCAAGCTATAGAGAATACTACTCCAACTCTTCGGTGACATATGGAGGTATCATAGGCAATGATAGTATAGTAGTGGCAGGAACAAACTATTATGATAAAAAAACCTATCTTTATCGGGTTGATGATATTCACTTTATGAGTAGTACCAAGGATGTAGAAGACTTAACGGTAAGTAAGATAAATCAGCAAAAATATAGCGGAAAAGCACTAAAGCCCAATATTAAAATAAAAAACGGAAGTAAAACTTTAGTTAACGGCAAGGACTATAAGGTGGTTTATATTAATAATAAGAATAAGGGCACGGCAACTGCAATCATATATGGTATAAATGATTATACAGGGGCCCGTCTGCTTAGCTTTAAAATAGTTTAGCTTAATGGCCAATAGGTTTTTATTTTAATATAGGAATATATATAAGAAGCTACTGCAAAATATCCAATCTTTGATGTTTTGCAATAGCTTCTTATATTCTAGTATGTATTATGACTTTAGTGTTTTATCTCATATGGTTCTTTTATCTTACAACGATAACCCTTTATTACATTACCGCTTACTAAGGTAATACGCCTGTCATTATTCATATCCCATACATAAGGCATGTTATCATATAAAGCAAAATAATCCCACATATTTTCATCATAAGGTTTAAGTGGTGCTAAATAATAATTAGATAGAGCTGACATGTTACACCTCTCGATTCGGGTATTTCCTAATATAGTAAATTTACTGATATATCTAATATAAACTGAATCTAGAAATAATTCAAGTAGCTCTTTTATTATTTATTTTCTTTTGAAGCTCCACTACAATTATAGGAGCTATGGCTAATAAAAATACTATTGCCCATTGACGCATATTCAAGGGAACAACCTGGAATATCCTTGCCAGGGGAGCTATGGATATAACTACAATCTGTAATAAAGCACATATGATAAAGGACATTACCAGCTTGCTGTTTGAAAAAACTCTTATTTCTGAAAGAGAGAGATGGCTCCTCATATTAAATGAATGAAATAACTGGGATAGACTTAATACCGCAAAGCACATAGTCCTTCCAACCCAGGGTGTATAAGAGTTTAATGCATTTACATCATGGTGGATTAGGGAGTTATATAATCCCGGAGTGTCATAATACCTAGTTCCAATGACAAAAGCACAAAGAGCTAAGGAGCCTATAAGTATACCTTCGATAATTATCTGCAGGGCAAGCCCATCGGCAAACATTCCCTTCTTTGGTGAGATAGGCTTTCTTCTCATTATATCCTTTGATGCAGGCTCTACTCCCAAGGATATAGCAGGAAGAGAGTCAGTCACTAGATTTACCCAAAGAAGCTGAACTGCTACAAGGGGAGTGGGTAAGCCAAGGAGTATGGCTACAAATATAGTAAGTATTTCACCAATATTAGAGGAAAGGAGAAAATGTACCGCCTTTCGTATGTTGTCATATATTCCACGACCTTCTTGTACTGCCGACACAATGGTGGCAAAATTATCATCAGTAAGAATCATATCTGAAGCGTTCTTTGCGACATCAGTTCCGGTAATCCCCATAGCACAGCCGATATCGGCTACCTTAAGAGCAGGTGCATCGTTTACACCGTCTCCGGTCATGGCAACAACCTGGCCTTTGCTTTGATAGGCCTTTACTATCCTGACCTTATGCTCTGGTGATACTCTTGCAAAGACAGAAAACCTTCCTATAGTGTCATTAAGCCTTTCGGTAGACATTTTTGATAATTCCTCACCTGTTATGGCCTCGGTCTGCGGAGTAAGGATTCCCAACTCCTTTGCTATTGCTTTTGCGGTAAGGATATGATCGCCTGTTATCATGACAGGCTTAATGCCTGCTTGACGACATATTCTTACTGCATCCTTAACCTCATCACGGGGAGGATCAATCATACCTATAAGGCCTACAAAGGTTAAATCCTTCTCAAGCTTATCTGTGTCTACCTTTACATAAAAATTGAGAAGGTTCTTATAAGCAAGTGCAATAACTCGAAGAGCCCGACCTGTCATAGCCGAATTTAAAGCATAAATTTTGTTTTTATCTCGATTAGTCATGGGCTCTTGCTTTCCATCCTTATAGATGTGTGAACATCGTTCTATTAAAAAATCATATGCACCCTTGGTAACACTACGGTAGGAGGATTTGTCGGGTGACTTATGTACAGTGGTCATAAGCTTTCTTGTAGAATCAAAGGGTATCTCATATATCCTTTGATACATCAAGTCTAGATCAGGCTTATAAGCACCACTATTATAGGCAGCAAGTACCAAGGCTTTTTCAGTGGGCTCACCGCTTAGAACAGGCAGATTATCCTCCAATTGAAGTAAAGCATCGCTGCATAGGGCGGCGTGGGATAATAGAAAAAAGCCAAAATCGCTTTTCATTTGTTTCTTATTATCAAAGGAGCTTATCTCGGTGACTGTCATGACGTTTTGTGTCAAGGTTCCCGTCTTATCCGAGCAAATTACAGTAGCACTTCCCAGAGTTTCGACAGCAGGTAGCTTTCGGATAACAGCATTCTTTTTTGCCATTCTTTGAACGCCTAAAGAAAGCATAATGGTTACAATAGCCGGAAGTCCTTCAGGGATCGCAGCTACAGCAAGGCTTACAGAGGTCATAAACATATCGAAGGGTGGAAGGTCTTTATAGATTCCTATAATAAATACCAAGCCGCAGATAATCAGTGCGGCTATACCTAGAACCTTTCCGGTCTTTGCTAATCTTTTTTGTAGGGGAGTATCAGGTGTATCGTCCTCCATAATCATTCTGGCTATATGCCCTACCTGTGTATCCATTCCTGTAGCAACTACTATGCCTATACCCCTGCCATAAAGCACGGTGCTTGTAGCCATAACCATATTGATTCTATCAGCCAGATTTGTATCGGGAAGCAGAATTATGCCGGCATTCTTCTCCACGGGATTGGATTCGCCTGTTAAGGAAGCTTCCTCTACTCGTAGATTAACAGCATGAACCAGCCTACAATCAGCAGGAACGAAGCTACCTGCTTCGAGTATGACAATATCCCCGGGTACCAGCTCAATGGAAGGAATCTCAGTAACCTTATTATCACGGAGTACATGGGCTGAGGGGGCGGACATTTTCTTTAGGGCTTCCAAGGCCTTTTCAGCCTTAGTTTCCTGAAGTACCCCCAGAAATGCATTTAGGATAATTATCATTAATATAATTATAGGATCAACTAGGTCGAGTTTACCATCCAAATATGAAACAAATAAGGATAATATGGCAGCACATATTAAAATAATAATCATGAAATCAGCAAATTGAGTCAAGAATTTTTGGAAAAGATTCTTGCCTTTTTTCGCATCTATTATATTTTTACTATATAACCTCTGTCTATCTCTTACATCCTCCAGGGTGAGACCAAGCTTTATATCGGTCTTCATTTCTCTTATAGTGTCCTCTATGGATATACTATGCCAGTGCATGCTTCCTCCTTTTTGCCTATCATGTGGTCAATCTTCTTTTAATTATATGAGTAAAAAAGGGGATTATGTAAGAAAACGTTAGGGGTTAACGACATCATTCGTATTATTAAAAACATTTACATCTAAATAATTCATGATATAATATCTACAGATTAAAAGATTAGAAAGTATAGAGGTGTAATATGTCCAGAGCTTTAACTCGTGATATGACTGAAGGCAATCCTGCGAAATTGATACTTAAATTTTCAGGTCCCATGCTTATAGGTAATATATTTCAACAGCTTTATAATATGGTAGATTCCATTGTTGTTGGAAAGTTTGTCAGTAAGGATGCCTTGGCAGCAGTCGGTGCAACGGGATCGTCAGTATTTCTAATATTTGGACTAACCTTTGGTCTATCAGCGGGAATATCAATAGTAATATCACAGTATTTTGGAGCAGGAGATTATGAAAGTGTCAAAAAGAGCATAGCTACTGCAACATATATGATTCTTGTAGCGGCTCTTATTATGGGAGTAGTAGGATATTTTATATCACGTCCCTTGTTGGAGCTTTTAGGTACACCAGTTGAAATCATCGACCAATCAGAAAGCTATATGAAGATAAGCTTTATAGGCATTCTTGGGATAGCTAGCTATAATGGGATTGCAGCTATTCTGCGCGCTCTGGGTGATGCTATAACTCCTTTAATTTTTCTTATTGTTGCAAGTATCATTAATGTGGTACTAGATCTTCTGTTTGTAATTGTATTTCATTGGGATATTCCTGGTGTGGCTATAGCCACTGTGATTTCTCAAGTAATATCTGGAGTAGGGTGTATTATCTATGCCTATCGCAAAGTAGAGCTTCTTCGAATACCAGTTAAAGAGTTTAAGCCTGATAGAGAAATCCTCTCAAAATGTATTCGGCTAGGGATTCCGGTGGCTTTACAGAATTCCTTTGTATCCATCTCTATGATGGCCTTACAATTTGTTATTAATAGCTTTCAGGCTACAATAATGGCTGCATATACTGTTGTAAATAGGATAGAGCAGCTGGTCATGCAACCATCCATGTCCTTAGGAGCCGCTGTGGCTTCCTTTACAGGACAGAATATCGGAGCAGGAAAAATTGATAGAGCCAAGAAGGGAATGAGGTCTTCTGTCCTGATTATTTTGACCTTCAGTCTGATAATGTTTCCTCTTATGTATTTTGGAGGTCAATATATTATGAGATTATTCACTAAGAAAGAGGATATAGATGTGGTAAGATATGGGGTTGAGGGAATAAGGATTACCAGCCTTTTCTATAGCTTTTTAGGTCTGATATTTGTTACAAGAAACTTTCTTTCAGGTGCAGGAGATATAAAAATTCCAATAATTATGGGACTTATAGAAGTAGTAGTTAGGGTGGCTGTATCCATATACTTGTCCAGTATTATAGGATTCCACGGTATATTCTGGGCATCTGCTCTTACCTGGTTTGCTACAGGTGTATTCGGAAGTATAAGAGTATTGTCAGGCAAATGGATGAACAAATCAGTCGTATCAAGGAGTACTTAGTAGATCTTAGATAACTAAAACATTACAATGTGTCTGCTGAAACACTAGATTATTCAGGTGAAACAGCAGACTTTTTCTTTCTCCTTTTATATATTCTATGGATTAGAAAGAAAGCTATAGATATTATAATTATGGGAATAAGATTGTGCTTGTACCTACTATAATATTCAGCTACCTTACCGTAATTCTCCCTGAGGGAATAGCCAAGACCTATAAGAAGGGTATTCCAAATGGTAATTCCTAATAATGAAGCTGGGAAATATACTGAAGGCTTTAGCTTGGCAGCACCTGCTACTAGTGCAATATATGTACGGACTAAGGGGATTACGCGTCCGATACAGACTGCAGAAGCTCCGTTCTCACGAAATCTATCATATGATGCGTTAAGAGAGTTCTCGGATTTAGGGAACCTTTTTTTGATTCCATTTATAATGGCTCCCCCTCCAAACCATCCCACAGTATAGCAAATACCTGTACCAATAATTCCTGCTAACACGCTTAGGGGTAGAATTACAAGAAAATTAGTATTATTTATAGAAGCGACTGCACCTGAAAGGGGCAGTATGATTTCACTGGAAACGGGAAAACAAGCATATTCAAGCATAATAATTAAAAACATGGCTATTAATCCGTAATCATAAATCAATTCTGAAAGAAAACCCATTATATTCTCCTAAACTAAAGTGACGGTATTAGTATATAAGTATGCTTGGTTGACATTCTAATATGATTCTGATAAATTTAAAATGTAATAGATGGTAATATATTGGGAGAGAAGATATGCCATACAGATTTTCATCTTATCTATGGTTATTGATTATTTCGGGGTTAATGTCACTATCTTTGGGTGTTTATACTATTATAAAGCATAGACATGCTAAAGGAGCAACTAGCTTCGCTATTGCTATGTTTATCGTTACTCTATGGTCTATTCCCAATTCCTTGGAGATGTCTGCCGCAGTCCTAGATGTGAAGCTGTTCTGGGCTAACATTCAATATATAGCTTATTGCTTTTCTCCTGTTGCGCTACTTATATTATGTCTCAAATTTTCCGGCCATGAGAAATACTTAAAATTTAAAAATTTATTTTGGATTTTTATTATCCCGACAATAACCATCATCCTTGTATGGACTGATAAGTATCATGGATTGGTGCGGAATAATATTCATATGGATTACAGCGGAGCATTTCCTGTTATTAAGAAACAATATGGACCTTTCTTCTATATACATGCTTTGCATTCACATGGGCTTAATCTGACTACAATATATTTTTTATTCAGAGCAGTACTTAGAAGGAAGACTATTTATAGGAGACAAGCCCTAGCACTCCTAATAGGCATAGGCTTAATTTTCATACCAAATCTTTTATACATAAGTGGAATCAGTCCCATTAAAGGTCATGACATTACACCTATTTTTTTTGGGCCTGCCGGAATTATCATGGCATGGAGTATATTCCGCTATCGGATGTTTGATCTAGTTCCTCTAGCACGTGCAACAGTTATTGAAGATATGGATGCCGGAGTCATGGTTTTAGATTTGCAGGACAGGATACTGGACATTAATCCTGCATTTGTCAATATAATCGGACTTCCCTTGAAACAGATTACAACGAAGCATATTTATGAGGTGTCAGAAAATATACCAGAGCTTATCGAATTGATATGTGATAGGACAGTTTCCCGAATTGAATTTAGTGTTGTAAAGCCTGAGGCTAAGCTGATATATGAAGCCTTATTATCTATACTCAAGGATAAGAATGGAGATGACATTGGAAGATTAGTAGTAATATATGATATTAGTGAAAAAAAGAGAGCTGAAAATGAGTACTACAAAGAACAGTGGAAGCTTGCTGTAAGAAATGAAAGGAATAGAATGGTTCGTGATTTACACGATAATCTGGGGCAGGTATTGGGTTTTATCAATATGCAGGCACAAGGAATACAAAAGGAACTTATTGATGCGGGCGAAGATTTATTCTCAAAAAAATTAGATAAACTTATCGAGGTTGCACAAACAGCCCACCAACAGATAAGAGAATATATTCATGATATGAGAAATTCAGATCTTATAGAGATAGATTTTATAGCTGCTCTTGACAATGAAATTAGCAACTATGAATTGCAGACCTTAATTAAGGTCTCAAGTAAAATAACTCCTGAGTTTTCTAATGCAGCTATTGCTCCGGATATTCGTATACATATTCTAAATATTATAAAGGAAGTAATGAACAACGTTAGAAAGCATGCACAAGCAGAAAACATTCTCATGTCTTGTGACTACCTAGATAATGACCTGCTAGTTATAATATATGATGATGGAAAGGGCTTTGATTTAGAAACTAATAAAGAAAGTAAGCAAGGCTTTGGTCTGAGTATAATACAGGAGAGGGCATCTGAGATGGGAGGAACCATTGAGATTCAATCAAAACACGGTGAAGGAAGCTGTATCAAGCTTCGGGTACCATTAGATAGGGGGGATACTAATGAAGTCTAAGCTTATGATTGTAGATGATCATCAATTATTCTTGGAAGGACTTGGGTACCTACTTGAGACCTATAAGATTGAGGTAGTAGGGAAAGCAAAAAACGGTAGCGAGGCTATAACTAAGGCAAGGATATTAAAGCCTGACATTATACTTATGGATATTATAATGCCTGAAATGAATGGTCTTGATGCATTAAAACTTATTAAGTCTGAAATGCCCGATATTAAAATTCTAATGCTAACTACCTCTGATGATGATGATGATTTGTTTGAGGCAATAAAGCTTGGCGCAAGTGGATATCTTATTAAAAATACCGATGGTAAGGATTTAATTAGCAAATTGCAGCAGGTGGAAAATGGAGAGATTCCTCTATCTCCCGGCTTAGCCTCCAGAATCCTTTTAGAACTAAATAAGAAGTATGATAATAGAGGAAGGAATTCTAGGAATAAGGAAAAAACCTGTGATCATGAGAAGATAACAAATAGGCAACTGGAAATACTGGAGATTGTTGCTTCCGGTAAAACCTATAAAAAGACTGGGGAATTGCTCGGATTAAGTGAACGTACAGTCAAGTACCATATGGGAAGGATTGTGGAAATTCTGCATCTTGAGAATAAAACACAGGTAATCGCATATGCTAAGGAACATAGTCTTATAGAAAACATTAAAATAAAACCTGTTAGTAATAAGGTTATTAGTGACAGGAAAGGATAAGAGCAAAATAAAAAAGTACAGTATTCTCCACGGTGTCATAGGGACATTTTCTAAACCGTGGTGAAGTTGGGCGGTATGTATCGGCAGGCAGTGATATTCATTGTCTGCCTTTTACCGTTTAAGCGACTTCTTTTGGTGTTGGTTCTTGCTCCGATATGGCCTCCGATTCCGCAAAATTATCTAAGAGGCCTATATCGCGGTAATAAATATCAATCGATTGCGGTGCTGTGCGTGAGTAGCGTTCTTCACGTTCTCCTACTTCCACACGCTAAATAAACAGATTAAGCATTTCTGCCGTCAGTGTATCAAGCTTAGTATACTGCTTTGCTTTTTCTAAAAATGCCCCTACATTTGTAACCGAATCCTTGAGATTTTCCAGTTCATCTTCCTTTTTAGGGATAGAGGACTGGATTTCCTTTTGCTCTAAAATGTATTCATCACTGAGCTTTCGGAACACTTCATTCGGAATTTTACTAAGGACATTATCCTCATACAGCCGTTTAAATAATGCACTCAGTTCGGCATCTCTGCGTTTTAATGCTTCCAGCTCTCGCTCTGTTTGGGATATCAATCTGCGTATTTCGCTACTGTTCTTTTGGGTGATATGCCTTGCAAACACAGCTTCATTTTGCCGTGCAAAGTGGGTAACCCTTTGCAAATCATCTAAAATAATCTCTGCAAGCTGTACCTCTCGTATAAAATGCCCTGTGCAAACATCCTTGCCTTTCTTCTTATAGGTTCGGCAGGTAAAGTTGTTTTTTACCGCATCCATTGTATGAGCCCTATGAAGTACCCATGGTAGTTCCGCAGTCTTTGCAGTATATAAGTCCTGAGAAGATGTTCTGCTCTGCCATATTTGCTCTCCGGCGCTTACGGCTGCGGATGTCCTGCACAATGTTCCATGTGGCTTTATCTATAATAGCATCATGGGTATTTTCAATTCTTACCCGCTCATTTTCGGGGCGCTCCACTCGTTTCTTGTTTTTGTAAGACAGGGTTGTGTACTTTAGATTGACAGTATGTCCAAGATAAACCTCATTCTCCAGTATTCTTGCTACAGTTGATTGCTTCCAGTCATAGGGATTATCCGCATCGAATCCGGTAACCTTCACACCGTTTTTCTCGTAATAAAAGTATGCAGGGATAGGTACGTGTTCTTCTTTAAGCTGCTTTGCAATCTGACTTGGGCCTTTGCCATTCATACACAGAGAGAAAATATGCTGTATAATCGGGGCGGTTTCTTCATCTGGGATAATCTTTCGCTTGGGATCGGCAGGGTCTTTTTGATACCCGAAGGGCGGTCTTGAACCTACTCTTGCACCGCTTTCAGCCTTGATTCTTGCCGATGCTTTTCCCTTTTTGCTGCAGTCTTTTGCGTACCACTCGTTAATGATATTTTTAAATGGGGTAAATTCATTGTCACCATAGAGGCTGTCTACACCGTCATTCATGGCGATAAACCGCACGCCGTAGCTGGGAAACACAATCTCCGTCAGTCTGCCCACCTCTAAATACTCTCTGCCCAGCCTGCTCATATCCTTTACGATTAGTGTTGCGGTCTCGCCGTTTTCTATCAGTGCCATTACTTCCTGAAATGCAGGGCGATTAAAGTTTGTGCCTGTTGCACCATCGTCGTATAGGAATTTAAGATTCTTAAATCCATTATCCTTTGCGTACTTTTCAAGCATCAGCCTTTGGTTTTGAATGCTGTTGGAGTCGCCTTGGCTGCCATCCTCCTGACTAAGCCTTGCATATAAAATCGTATATTTTTTAGTTGCCTGTTTCATCTGTAATCTCCTTTCCGGCAAACCGAATACGGTACTGAACATCATACTGCAACGGCTTTGCCAAGTCTATTGAAAAATCAACCTTTTTTTAAAGCATCGGAATCAATCATTTGCAGCAGTTTTTCCGTAGGCGTTACTTGCGAGACAGGCTGAAAATAGGAACGCAAGGTAAAGTATTTTCCGTCCACAATCATCTTTCTTTGCCAGTAATGCCCTTCTTCAGAAATAATAGAAACGGCATCTTCAAAAACCGGAAGCGGATAACCAAATGGCGATAATATCTGTGGATTACTTTTGGCATAGCTGCCTGTAGTTTCTTGTTTTTTCATAAGAACATTTCTCCTTTATTCATCTAAGCACCTGTAACAGCACCTTAAAAATGGCATAACATTAGGGCTTGAAGGACTTTACAGCACCTTTGACAGCACAAAAGGGGTTTTACAGCACCTAAACTGGCAAGCAGTTCTATTTGGGCAATCGTCCTCAAACCCGCTAAAAACGGGATTTAGCAGCCGGCACTGCCGGTCGCTGTGACCGCAAGGGGCGCTTTAGAGCACCTTGCTTTCTCCTGCTCTGTTTTCTACCCATGGGGTCACCTCCGAATGTGATGGCTATGCTGGGCTTGCAAAACTCCCTCACAAATCGCTGTGTGGGCTTTTAATGAAAGACTGAGGCACAGACATCACCATGCATATAAAATTGCAACACTGGGCGAACAGGGGCGACACGGCGGCTAACCAGTGCCGTCAGGGTCAACAGGGTCGATGTTTTGTACACCGGGACTGCTCTCGCTTTTATCGTCACTTTCGGCACTATCGTCACTGAAACGAGTAAGTGAAATAAAACGACTGCCGTTACTGCGATGACAGCGGACATTAAGTCCTTTTTGATAAAGCAAATCTTGGTTTTGCAAAAGTAAGCGCGAAAGTGTGCGGTGACTTATTTTGTTTTCTTTTCTGCTGATAAACTCTGCAAGCTCTGTTGGTGAGCCTTGATATTCTTTTTTGTCACTCATAAATTCAGAGATAAGAAGTACAATATCGGGCAGGAGTAAATCAGGGTTATCATTACTGTCTGAAAGCAGCTCCCAAATATTGTTTTCATTTCGTTCAAGCTCAATTTCCCTGTACTCAATGTCTCTGCCGATACAAGAAAGCTTTGCCTTGCCGCTGCCGCGCTTTTCCTCTATAAGTGTAAAGCTTGTATCAACAGCACCTGATAAACCTGTAGTACCTGAGATACGATTAAAAGGGTCATCATCTTTTTGTTTTCTGAGATGATGAATCAGCAGTATGGCAAGTTCATTTTCATCGGCAAGTTTTTTAAGAACAGAAAGATCTGCATAATCATTTGCATAGGAATTATCAAAGGTGAGTTTGCGAATCATTTGCAGGGTGTCAATTATAATCAGCACAGTGTCAGGATGCTCAAGGATAAATTGAGTGATGCGTTCTTCCAGTCCTTCGCCCAATCGAAAGCTTTCCTCAGAAAAATGCACATTAAAAGGTGCATCATCGGTGATATCAAACAGGCGATTCTGAATACGCAGGCGACTGTCCTCAAAGCAGAGATAAAGTGTTGTGCCTTGTTTTACGGTGTTGCCCCAGACAGCTTCGCCCTTGGCAATAGTTACCGACAGCCAAAGAGCAAGCCAGCTTTTTCCCGACTTAGGCGCTCCGGCTAATAAATGAAGTCCGTTTGATAATAGACCCTTCACCACAAATTGTATTGGCTGCAGCGGCTGGTTCATAAGAGTTTCCCCGTCAATGGTGTTAAACCTTTTTGGCATTTTAATCATCTCCTTTTTTGTTTTGAAAATATCTCCCTACTATTAAGCCGATAAAATATAGGATATGAGCGGATTTATTTATCTCTCTACTATTAATCCGGTTTCAGCGAACAGTTGGACCAAACTATTTTTATTTTTGAAAAATACCCCCTACTACTAATCCAGTTTCATAAGGGGGTCTACAAAAAATTGATAATTCTTATAACATAATTATCCTTCGGCATAATAAAAAGGCCGTTTATTTGAAAAATAACTCAAATAAACGGCTCCTGCCATAAGGATTTAATTGCACAGATATTAGGAAAGCTGGATTTATGTATTAATCTTTGCCATTCAAAATCATATACAATATAAATCTATATATACAGAAATAATGTTTATAAAACAGAAATATTATTGCACATTTCTTGTGGATGACTTATAATATATAAAACGAAGGCAAAGGAGAACAGATCAATGAAAGTTACTTACAAAAAACTTTGGAAGTTATTAATAGACAGGAATATGAAAAAAGTAGATTTACTAGAACTTGCACGAATTAGCACTTCCACTCTTGCCAAACTCGGGAAGGACGAATATGTGAGCATGGATGCGCTTGTAAAGATATCAACAGCTTTAAATGTAGATATTGGAGACATTGTCAGTTTAGAATGTAATATTGCTGAGGGAGATAATTAGAATATGTTCTATAAAATGATAAATAAAAAGAGGGAGGCATGGCTTGCCTCTAAGGATTGTCCAATAACAGCCCTTATTAATTATATTACAACTACTGGAAAAATGAGGGATGCACAGATAGAAGCCATTTCAACATATCTGTTTTTGAAAATAGCTTATGATAATAAGCCGCTATCTCAACTGTTTTATTCCGGTGCGTTTAACAATATAGATATTAAAGAGATAGAATTAAAATCAAACGCAAGAACCTTTCTGAATAATAATCCTGCTGCAGTTGCTCTCTTAGAATACGCATCACTAATTGATGATTCGGGTGCAATGGTATCACCTAAGGTAGTTAAACAAATAAAAGATAACCCCGAAAGCATAGATTATGAATCTGTCTTCAAGTCATTATTTTATGATATTTCTTATACAGACTACCTATTTAGTTTACCAATGGGGGAGCGTGTCATAATAGTGACAGGGTGCATAAATGCTTAAGTATCAAGGGTTTCAGGAACTTTTATTAAAGATAATTCATGCATTGCTTAGGGGAATTAGGAATAATTGTTGTGAGCAGTGCGTGAAAAGGAAGGGTATTTGCCATTTAGAATTTTATAATTATTTGATATACTTATAATGGAAAATATATAATTTGTACATAAGTAGTATTAAGCGAAGTAAGATTATTATATACAATCTTAGATTTTGGAACATTTTAGTTGTTTTTGCGTCTAATATAAAGAAGATCTATTTGGGAGGTGCCATATGCGAAGGCTAAGCGTATTTATAATGTATTTTTTCTTATTGGTTAGCATTTTTACATTTACAGGTTGTGATACTGTGGTTTCTGACCCTGGTAGTGGCAAACATTCAAAACCAATTGCTGTAGTAATACAAGACGATGTTACCATAATTAACATCACACATATTGTTGGCGGACAGAGTACAAAATTTACTGTAGAAGGAGATGATTTAGAGGACTTGAGGGTATGGGTTGCCGATTTGCAATATAAGCATCAGACCTATACAAAAGGAAACTCTCCAGGCGATAAAGATGGCGGTGAAGTTTACAGTTTTGAGATGCCAGAAGGCGACTACCCCGAATTTTCTTATATTATCAATGGTAAGAATAATTGCTATTTACTAATTGAGAGCGAATGGTATTCCGTTTCAAATCCTTCCAACCCACCAGTTGCTGAGTAAAGGCTTTGTTTATGGCTAGAGCTTATGAGCATAATCTTTAGCCATGATTAATTCGTTTTTTTATATTTAGTGACACAAGCTTATATAAAAGAGCCGTAAAACCTTTATATTGAAAGAAGTTGGCATTATATTGCACTTTTGAAATAAAAGTTCTGGAGGCAAAACTATGAGTGAAATATCAAATAATAATATTTTTTCAGACATAAAACAAGTTATGATTGAGGCAAGAAACAATGTTGCAAGCGTAGTTAATGTTGAACTACTTAAGGCATATTGGCAAATAGGAAGAATAATAGTAGAACATGAGCAGGACTCTCAGGAGCGTGCTACATATGGTAGTGGATTACTGAATGAGCTTTCTAAAGAACTTACAAAAGAATTTGGTAGAGGGTTTTCAGTATCTAATTTGCAGTTTATGAGAAGATTTTATCAAGACTATCCAATTCAACAGACACTGTCTGTTAAATTGAGTTGGTCTCATTATTGCGAGCTTTTAAGTATTTCTGATTTAAGTAAAAGATCTTTTTATGAAAAAGAAGCTATAAATTCTAAGTGGTCTGTAAGAGAATTAAAAAGGCAAATAAATACATCCCTATTTGAGCGAATCCTATTATCAGAGGGAAAAGCAAATAAGGAAACAGTTCTAAATTTATCTAATAAAGGGATCGAGCTTTTAAGGGCTGAGGATGTATTGAAAGACCCATATGTATTTGAATTTTTGGGAATGCCAGAAAACAAGCTAATGATGGAAAGTGACTTAGAGAGGGCTTTAGTAGACCATATAGAAAAATTTTTATTAGAGCTTGGCAGAGGATTTATGTTTGTTGGAACCCAACAGAGAATCACTTTGAATAATACTCACTACTATGTAGATATGGTATTTTACAATAAAATATTGCGGTCATATATATTAATAGAATTAAAAACAAGTAAATTAATGCCTGAAGCAGTTGGACAACTTAATATGTATTTAAATTACTACCAGTCAGAAGTTAACGATGAAATCGACAATCCTCCTATTGGAATAATTTTATGTACTGATAAGGACAATGTAGCTGCAGAATATGCATTGGGAGGCCTATCAAATCAAATATTTGCTTCTAAATATACACTTTATATTCCAGATAAAGAAAGATTAATAAAAGAGGTAGAGGCTATTATAGAGGAATGGCATGAAGAACAATAAAATATAAAGGCTATTATCCTGCCACTGGGGAGCGTGTCATAATAGTGACAGGGTGCAATAATGCTTTAGTAACAAGGGTTTCAGAGACTTTTACCGAAAAAAATTCGTGCATTGCTTAGAGCAATTAGGTATAATTGTTGTAAGCAGTGCATGAGAATGAGATAATGGCTCTATAATTGTATTCAAATAATTATATGTTACTTATAATATAATTAGGCTATATGGCTTAAAATGAATAGCTTTTAAATTTAAGTGGGGTGTGAATATGAGATGTCCAGTTTGTAATAATGAGATGGAACTAGGATTTTTGCAAGGCATGAATAGAGTAGCATGGGTAAAAAAACCACATAGAGTTTCCTTAAATCCAAAACAAGGGGAAATTTTACTTGAGAATAATGCAATCAAAGATTTTATTTTTTCATCATGGATTTGCAAAGAGTGCAGAAAAATCTTAGTTGATTATTCGGATAAAGAAATCAAAGAAGGATAATTCTATATAAAAATGACTGTAAAAATCAGTCCTATTTTGAATTGATAGAAATTAATGGAGGGGAATAAAAAAATGTTAGTTTTAGCAATTATAGCAACTATAATCGTTGGGTGGATTGGGGCATCTTTTGGTCTTGATTTTATGAATGGCTTTACAGAATTAGGTAGTATCTTAGCAGTTGCAACAATGGGAGCATTTATCATGATTGAAATTAAAAGAAATAATAAGAAGTAAATTTAACTATTTGTTATATGATTTATATAATGCATAATTTCTATCATATGACTTAATTTAATAAATCCACAAATCTTAGCGGTTCAGACCTAAAAATCTGGGCCGCTTTTTTTATTTCCCTCAGAAAGGAGGTTGCATAGATGGTAAATGATGATGTCAATAATAAAGCAATAAATATTGAAATTAAGGTTGCACAGTATTCTGCAAAAGCTATCTTAAAAGCAATGAAAAAGATAATGGAAGATGCTGCTGAAAAAGGCCAGCCACTGGCAGAATATCTTAATGAAAAAAGGAAAACTAATTCTAGAAAACTTAAAGATATGGTAAAGAAGGGACAACTAGAAAATATCGACTTACAAAAAGGCGATGTTAAAGAATTAAAAAAGCAGCTAAACAGGTATGGAGTAAACTTTTCCATTATGAAAAATAAAGAAACAGGTCTATATTCTGTATTCTTCCAAGCTAAGGATACCAAGGTTATTGATTTAGCCTTTAAAAAGGCTATTGAAAGATCAGAAAGAAAAGAAAATAAAAGGGATTCTACAAAAGAAATCCTGAATAAATTTAAGGAAAGGGTGAAAAATGTGGCAGTTAAAGACAAGATTAAAGAAAAACGTCATGAACACGAGAGATAAAAATCAGGCATTTAAGAGAAATCTTAGGTGCTTTTTTTATTGGAAGAGGTGAGGTGAAGATAATGGAATTTGATTATTTTTACGGGAGGGATACTGAAAGTTTTAGATTTATTCGTTTACCAGTTGTTCTGATAGAAGATGAGAAATTTAAGGATTTGTCAATAGATGCTAAAGTGCTTTATTCAATGTATTTATCAAGAAGTAGCTTGTCTTATAAGAACAATTGGAGAGACGAAGATTGTAAGATCTATATCTTTTTTACAGTTGAAGAAACAGAGGAGAGATTATCCTGTGGTAATAAAAAGGCAATTAAGCTTATAAAGGATTTAGAAGACATTGGGCTTATAAAAAAGAAAAGAGGTGGTCAGGGCAATCCTACTAAAATTTATGTCAAAGATTTTATGAGCATCTTTAGAAATGAAGACTCTAGACATGTTAAAGAGACAAGTCAAGACATGTCAAAAGGACAGGTCAAGAATTGTGATAATGACATTTCAAGACATGTCAAAAGGACAGGTCAAGACATGTCAAAAAGACAACCTAACTATATAGAGAATAATAAGATTGATAATAGTTATATTGATTTTAGTGAAAACCATAAAAAAGGAACCTTCTTAAATGTAATTATTTCTGATGAAGAAGAAAGAAAACTA
>LSQX01311660.1_pt2 | contig 26671 bp, 38 predicted proteins | sample 654561 | NCBI WGS metagenome assembly LSQX01 (sample SAMN04489861, study PRJNA283612) | anaerobic digester metagenome | isolation source: 4 biogas reactors fed with cattle manure at either 37C or 55C with and... | place: Denmark: Kongens Lyngby | collected 2014 | reverse complement strand
ATCTCGGCCAGGTATTGTCGCTCGAGGTTCCGGCGCCGGGTCCAGAAGGCTCCTTCTTCGCCGTCGGGAAGGAGACGGTTGACAATAATGCCTCCTACGGGGATATGGTACTTGGTTAATATGGTGATGGCCTTTTTGGTTTCCAGTATGGGTAGTTTTTCGGCATTGACTACGAAGATGAAGGTGGCTGCTTGGGCGTCGACAATAAAGTCGCGAGCGCGGCGAAAACGTTCTTCCCGCAACTGTAAAGTAGCCAGTACAGGATCGGGCTTATCGGTTTTTTCTTTTAGCTGGCGCGAACCCACGGCCGCCATGGCCATAAGCCGGTTGGCTTTTTCTCGCTGGGCGATTAGGTGTTCGATCCAAGCGGCCAGTAGTTCCGGCAGGGACAGCAGCCGCAAGGTGTGGCCGGTGGGAGCGGTGTCAAAAACGATCAGGTCAAATTCAGTGTTGATGCGTTCCAGTAAGTCAACAAACTTGTCGAAGATAGCCGCTTCCTCGGAACCGGGGGCTGAATAGGCCGCCTCCACCTGCCGCTCAATTTCTTCCATGATGATGGGGCTGAGCACACTCTTAAGCTGGGCTTTGATCCGCTCGATATAACGGGCACTTTCTTGTTGCGAGTTGATTTCATAGCCCCACAGGTTTGGTGCCAGCTGTCCCTGCTCCTTAATATCGGCCTTAAAAATGTCCGCCAGACTGTGAGCCGGGTCCGTGGAAACTATCAACGTACGATAGCCTTTTTGTGCTGCCAATACGCTGAAGCTGGCCGCACAGGTGGTTTTGCCCACACCGCCTTTCCCACCGAAGAAGATGACTTTTTTGCCCCATAGCGACGACATCACTAGAAAGGCCTCCTTAGTAATAGAAGCCAGAGGAGCTTAAGGGGCCTCCTCCGGTCAAGTGTTTCAGCAACACCAGTCGTGCTTACCGAATTTTTCTGCCAGCACGCTTTTTCGCTCGACAATTCTTTTTTCCCAGCCACCGAGCTCCTCAGCTAAGTACGGTAGCAGCTCCAGACTATAATATGAGGTGGGCACGGGAATCCCGATGAGGTCGGCGAAGCAAAGCAGCATAAAAATGTCGTTCTCTTCGTGGGCTTCTTTCCGGAGCACGGAAGTGGCCCGCTCCTGAAAATCGAAGGCACCACGGAAGAATCCCTGCACGTTGCTAAGGACCTTTGTCCAATCCATATCCATTTCCATCGCCTCTTTATTCTGTAAAAGCCGTGGCTTTGGGTCCAGCAAAGATCCTAATCCACCGGGGTCTCCTTCTCTCCGGTAAGTTCTTTCAGTTTATTCTCCCAGTAGTCGTAGCGTTCTTCCATTTGTTTCAGGATCTTGCGATCTGCGGGCGTAAAAAAGCCGCTTCTCGCCTGCTCATGAGCATCATTCAGGTATTGTTGGTAGATCTTTAAGCTCTCGTTAAATAGCTCCTGGGCATAATCGGCTCGTTCTTGTTCATGAGGCCACGGTGACTCGAGCCACTCGCGGATAACGGCCTTAAGTAAATCAAACAGCTTCTCTCCGTCCCGGTATAGGTTGATGCAAACATCAAGATCTGACAGGGCCACCGGCATAACCCCCTTATAAATTGTCCCGCACTGGCAATGTTTTCCCGACGGTTATTTCGTGTCTTGTAGTTTCTACATTTCGGCTGAAAATCCTTCAAATATTGCCCGAGTAACTGGAGCAAAAACAACTGTGTCGGTCTCACCAGCGCATGGCTAAGATACATCTGGAACCGAGTCGTACTGCAAGGCTAAAGCCGCCGCTTCTTGAGCAATTTCGTCTCTCAGATGGGTAGGTGCTATTACCTGGGCGTGGACGCCATAACTCAGCACCCATCGTTTCACCTCGCCCAGTCCACTGAGAACAGCCTTAAACACCAGCGATCCGTCTTCCTGGGGTATCAGTTCCTGGGTGGTATGCCACAGTCGTTCTCTTACCCAGCGTGCGCCCTCAGGATCGAACAGAATAACAACTTCGTGGGGTTTACGTCCCCGTTCGATGCCGAGGCTATGGCTGAGGTAATCGTTCAAGGAAAAGCCCGGCTGTAGGTCAAAATGTCGCCTGGTATGTGCCAGCTTCTGAACTCGATCTAAGGCAAATGTTCTTACTTCGCGACGCCGGTGGCAGTATCCGATAATATACCAAGCGCCTTCATGGCAGCGCAGGTGATAAGGATCCACCTTCCGGGTGCTTACGGCATCACGGCTGGCAGTGTAGTAAGTAATTTTAACAGTCTCTTGATCTCTCAGGGCTTGGGCAATTTCGTGAAAGGTAGCGGCTACTTGGCGTTCCTCACCGCGTAGAGGCTTAACGTTGAAAGACAGAAACTCATCCAGGTTAGCAAAATCTATCTCTACCTCTTCCGGTAAGAAGGTCCTTATCTTGGCAAAAGCATTGATGATACTAGCTTCAAAGGTGGTGCCTCTGTATTGGGACAGTAACTTCTGGCCCAGGTACAAGGTTACCAGCTCGCCAGCTGTGAGTTTGACACAAGGCAGGGAAAAGTCTGATTGGGTGTAGTAGTAGCCCCGGCGTTTGGCATCGTATTTAAGCGGTGCACCCAAGGAATCCCGCAAGAACTCAATATCCCGCTCAATGGTGCGGGTACTTACTTCTAACCAGCGGCTCAGCTTGGGCACATTAGGATATGCCGACTGGCGGATAAGGTGGTCTATGCGGTGGATACGGTAGAAACTATGTCGCTCCAGGCCAAGGGCCAGGCCTTGTGTCATGGCGCTATCCTCCTAGCCGGTTGCCTACCGGAAATAGGTTTCTGTTATATGAATTCTACATTCTGAGCCTACTTCCTGCCTCAAGAGAGGCAGGAAACTTTATGTTGAATCGCGAATTGTGTAGCGAGGTGGTGCCAGATATGCCGCATAATGGTGAAATTTTGGCCCTAGACATCGGTACTCGGACTATTATGGGTGTAGTGCTAGAAAAGTCCGCTGGCGGCGGTTATCGCCTCCGGGCAGCTCAACAATACGAACATCTGGACCGAGCTATGTACCAAGGCCAGGTCCATAATGTGGCTGCCGTAGCTCAAGGCGTTTACAAGGTGAAGACCGCTCTGGAACGGCGTCGGAAGACAACGTTTCACCGGGCGGCTGTTGCTGCCGCTGGACGGACGCTAAAAATGTCCACCGGTCAAGCCAGGCACCAGCGATCCAGCCTGTCGGCGGTGACTGCCGCCGAGATTAAAGCGCTAGAACTCGAAGCTTTGCGGGTGGCCCAAGCGCAGCTTGCTCGTGAGGAAGGTGAAGCAGCCGCAGCCGGATTTTTTTGCGTGGGCTACAGCATTAGTCAATATTTATTGGATGGACAGCCTATTTCGGAGTTGCTGGGACAGGTAAGCCCGGATATTGGTGTGGAGCTTATCGCCACTTTTTTGCCGCGGGTGGTGGTAAATGGTTTATTCGCCGTGCTGCAGCGCGCCGGTTTAGAGCCAGCCAGCCTAACCTTGGAGCCCATCGCCGCTCTGGAAGTCTCGGTTCCCCGCGGTATGCGCCAACTTAATCTGGCTTTACTGGATATCGGTGCCGGCACGGCCGACATTGCCCTGGTACAGCACGGGCGTGTTTTTGCCTATGATATGGCCCCGCTGGCCGGTGACAAAATTACTGACTCTTTGTGCCAACGGTATCTGCTTGATTTTGCCACCGGTGAGGCGGTAAAGAAACAATTGACCAGCCAAGACGAAGTCACGTTCACTGACATTTTAGGGGCCAAACACCAGGTACCCAGTGCCCACATAGTAGCTTCGCTCGAGCCGGTGATTAAACAAGTGGCAGAAAAGATTGCCGCCCAGATCTTGTCTTTGAACGGCCGCTCTCCTGATGCTATCCTTCTGGTGGGCGGCGGCAGCCTCACGCCGGGCCTGCCCCAAGCTCTGGCCGCCGCGTTGGAGCTGCCTGAGTCCCGGGCAGGCATCCGGACACGGGAAATGATCGGTACCGTAATCGGACAGCCCAAGAAATTATCTGGACCTCAAGGCGTCACCCCCCTGGGGATCGCTGTAACTGCTTTTGGGGATGGGCCGCTCCATTTTGTCGACGTTACGGTCAACAACCAACCAGTACCGTTATGGCGAGGCGCCGGCCAAACAGTGGCCGATGCTCTGTTGGCTGCCGGCGGAAACTGGACCCACTTGTTCGGGCGTCCGGGGCTGGCACTCACAGCCGAGGTCAACGGCCGGCTCCAGGTAATTCCAGGGGAACAAGGACAACCGCCCCTGATCATGGTTAACGGACAGACGGCAACTTTGGACGCAGCTCTAGGCCCGGGCGATCGAGTGGAGTTTACACCTGGCGCTAGCGGCCGGCCGGCCCAGGCTACGGTACGTGACCTGGTAACGGAAAGTCGTTCTCTGACGATTAACGGGAACACCCGCCCCTTTCCGGCTGCGGTCCGGATAAATGGAAAGCCAGCCGGTTTAGATTCCCCTGTCTCTGATCGGGCTCAAATAACTATAAGTTGGGAACGACCGGTGAAGGAAATATTGGTGGCAGCCGGAGTTGATCCGGCCCAGGTTAAGGAGCAGGACATTCCTTACCAGGTAGGCGGGCACCATTACATTCTCTCCTATAGCCCGTGCCAAGTCCGCTTGAACAATCGCGCCTCATCCATGGCTGAGCTTGTGCGCCCGGGAGACAGGCTGGATTATCACTTAGACTGCTCGTACCCCACCGTGGGCTTAGCTGTAGCAAAACACATAGCACCCAACCCACCCCTGACCGTTAGTGTAAATGGACAGGAACTGGAGTTGCCAGACAGCGGCACTCAAATCTTAGTCAACGGCCAGCCGGCCCAACTGGAAAACCCCCTGTTGCCCCAAGCTGAGATTACTGTGCTCACCGGGCGCTCTAAGTTTATTGTTAGCGACCTGTTTACCTTGATTGATGTCAAGCGGCAAGCCGTACCCGGTGCCAGCTTGCAGATGACTGTAAATGGTAAGTCGGCAACTTTTACCACTCCCCTGCACCACGGTGACCGGGTATCTTTGGCCTGGAACCGGCAGCAGGAAGGCGGCGAGATCGATGACAATGAATGAAGCTAAGATGAAATCGGCTTTGGCGTCGGACAACCTCACCATTATCAATGACAGACTGTTGGCTAAATCAGCGGTACTGGTACCCTTGATTAAAACAGACAGCGGCGAGTGGATAGTACTGTTTCAGGTGCGGGCTTCTCATCTTAAGCGGCAGCCGGGAGAGGTCTGTTTTCCGGGGGGCACTTTGGACGGTCCCGAAGAGAGTCCACGCCAGGCAGCTCGGCGGGAAACCTGCGAAGAACTGGGACTTAGGCCAGAGGAAATCTATATCTGGGGGCAGTTGGGGCTGATTATCTCGCCCTTTAACTTGCTTCTGTTTTCCTTCGTAGGCGAAATTCCACCGGCTGAGCGCCTGAACCCTAATTCCAATGAAGTAGCGGCGGTGTTTACCGTCCCTTTGGCTCGCTTGCTCAGCTTAAAGCCGGAGACTTACCCTGTCTACGTCAAAGCTTCGCCAGCGGTAGATTTCCCCTTCGATAAAATACCCGGCGGCCGGGATTATCCCTGGCGCACCGGGGTAGTTCAAGAAGTGTTTTATGAACTGGATGGGCGGATTATTTGGGGTCTCACCGCTCGCATTCTCCAGCATTTTCTAACCCTGGTCCGGAACACCTAGCCAACTTCTCCTGCTTGTCTACAAGACGAAGCTACCGGCAAAGCCGCATTGACGGCACCGCCCATCTTCGGTACTTCCTACCAGACGGGCACCGAAGCCGAGCCGTTCAATCAAAACAGCACCACAGTTAGGACAGTGGGTATCGCGACCTTGAGTAACATCTGCATTGCCAATATAGACATAATTCAGCTTTTCCCGGGAAATATTTAGGGCCTGCTCCAGTGTCTGCAAAGGCGTCGGGGGCAGGTTCAGTTTGTACTGGGGGAAATAGCGGCTCAGGTGCAGGGGTATGTCAGGGGACAAACCCGCAACCCAACGGCTAAGGGCTGAGATTTCCGCCGGTGAGTCATTACGGCCGGGGATAAGCAGCGTGGTCAGTTCCACATGACACCTAGCCTCCACGGCAGCTTCCACTGTGGTAAGTACCGGCTGTAGTTTCCCGCCGCACAGCTCACGATAGTAATCCTCGGTAAAGGCTTTTAGATCAATGTTCATGGCATTAATAAATGGTAACAGTTTCTTGAGGGGTTCAGTCTGAATAAAGCCGTTGGTTACCAACACTGTCTTTAAGCCGGCTGCTTGCGCCTGTTCCGCTGTATCGAGAACATATTCATACCACATAAGAGGTTCGGAATAAGTAAAGGCTAAGCCGATACAGTTGGGACCCTGGTCTTGGGCCAGACGCACGGCCTGGGCCGGTGACAGCTCGCGCGTAGGTGCATCTTGCTGCGAAATGCTGTAATTCTGGCAGAAGCTACACCTGAGATTGCAGCCTACTGTACCTAGGGACAAGATGTCTTTACCTGGGTAGAAATGATATAAAGGCTTTTTTTCCATCGGGTCCATGGCAATTGAACTCACCTGGGCATAATTGGCCGCAAACAGCGTTCCTGCTTTATTAACCCGCACCCGGCAAATACCGGCCCGGCCCGGGCTGATGTTACAACCATGCGGGCACAGGTGACACTTGACTTTACCGTTCGGGCACGGTTCCCAGTATAGGGCTTCTTTCAAGGTAAATCCGCCTTTCAATAATACCTCTTCACCTCGAACCGCTCCAGCCGCACTTGGTCTCGTGATCCTAAACCAGCTTTTTGCTTGGCTATTTCCACCTGTTCTTCCGCTGTATCGATACCTTCCAGATTGGGCAACAGGAGCCCGGTTCGTCCACCCCAGCCGTGAACAATAACGCCATAGCGTTTAGGATCCAGTTGGGCCAGGCGCTCCACTGCTTCCGGGGGCGCTAGAACATCCACCGAATACACGATGTCCTTAAGCTCTTCCTCGGCCACCGGCCAAAAACGGGGATCCCGGCTGCCGGCGCTGACGGCATTGTCTCTGATTTCGGCGGCCAGGTTCTTTTGCGTCGGTAAAATGGTGCCGATACAGCCCCGCAGTTGTCCCTTCTTCTTTAAAGTAACGAAAGCACCGGCCGGTTCGACCAGCTCAGGGGGGATGTCTGCCGGCAACGGCATTTTCTGGCCGGTGCGTACATATGTCTCCAGACTCTGCCGAGCTAAGCGGACGTAGACACTCTCGCCAGCCCGGCGGTCACCCACAGCTTGTTGTTGTTTTCCTCGCAATCCTTTCAATAGCCCCGGACCTTGTTGTTCAACCTGCGGCCCGAGCTCGGCTACTAAATAGCCCACGCCAAACGGCCCTTCATACGAGAACACCTGCGGTTCGATCTTATATCCGTCCACTGCCCCGGCCAACATCATGATACTGCGCCAACCACATTCACCGGCCCGTTCTGCCAAGGCCGGATCGATCTGCATTAGGCCCTGAAAGTCGCCTGTGCGCACCTTCTCCACCACCAGCTCATCAAACCGCGCTCCGTCGGGATGATACCCGGCCGGTGCCCGGGGGGTCAGCCGGTGGGACAAATCGGCACTGGCCAAAAAGGCCACTTTTCGTCCTAAACGGCTGCTGGCCTGCCTTACCGCCACGCCGAAAGCATAGAGTTCATCCGGAGGTAAAAGTGACATGCCTACCCAGACTATGGGTAAATCCACCCCGGCTCGATTCAGAAAGTACCACGGAACCAAAACACCGTGGTCCAACTGGGCCAGAGCCCGATAGCGCCGAAGGTCGGCCGGCCCAAGGCCCACCGCAGGAACATCCACATCTGCGCAAGAGTGGATAATGGCCGCGGCCAAATCCTGATCGGTGCGCAGATCAAATTGTACCTGAGGAGCACCAAAATTGGCGAAGCTCCCGCTTGTCTCAGGTAAGAGCGATACCGCCACCGCATCTTGAAACACTGCTCCGTGAGGCGTGGTAATCACCACGGCTTCAGCTTCAGATGCCTTGAGACTGGCCGCCAGTTTGTCCATGGCCTGGACGGTGGCAGCTACTTTCTTCACATCCTCCCTACCTATCTCCGGGACTATGATCGGCGGATGCGGAGCAATTCCACCCCAAACAATACTCATTTCTCCCGCCCCCTTAGAAAATCCGTTTTCCTAGCGCCGACGCAATTAGTTCCACTGCCAACTCTGCCGTTCGGTTGTAACAATCCAGCATCGGGTTGACCTCCACCACTTCCAGCGCCAGCAACGCATCGGTCTCGGCAACAAGTTCCAAGGCTAGGTGGGCTTCACGATAGGTTAGGCCGCCGCGCACCGGCGTCCCTACCCCTGGCGCTTCCAGCGGATCGAGTACATCCATATCTAAGCTGACGGCAATGCCCTCGACACCGTTCAAGGCTGCTGCCAGAGCCTGGCGCATGATTTTCTTCATCCCGGTTTCATCAATGTCCTGCATAGTAAAAACCGACACCCTGGACCGGCGCAATATCTCCCGCTCTTCGTCGTCTAATTCTCGAACTCCGATTAGAGCCACGTTCTTCTCTTTGGCCTTGGGGGCAAAGCCACCACACGAAACCAGCCGCTCTTCGCCCCGGCCCAAGGACGCAGCCAAGCACATCCCGTGGATATTACCGCTGGTGGTGGTCTCTAAGGTATTGAAATCGCCGTGAGCATCGAGCCAGATAACCCCGCAGTTTTTTACTGCCGCCACTCCCGCCAAGGTGCCGATAGCGATACTATGATCCCCGCCTAAAACTAAAGGTAGATCGCCAGCCTCCATCACCGCCGTTACTTCCTGAGCCAGCAGCTCGTTGGTGGTTACAATTTCGTCCAGATAGCGGAGCAGTTCGTTGCCGGGCCCTTTCTCTTCGTGTAACTTTACCGGCACGTTCCCCCGGTCGGTGACAGCATAGCCCAGCCGTTTGAGCCGCTTAGTAAGACCGGCATAGCGAATGGCAGAAGGGCCCATATCCACCCCTCGACGGTTGGCCCCCAGATCCTGAGGCACCCCAATAACTTGAACCGTAGGCATGAATATCCCTCCTCCTTAGTTATCTATCTTTTCCCATCTGTCCCTATTATAACACGACACGGGGTCCTGCTCCGGACAGGGCGATCCTTCTTCAGCGCAAACTCACATCACCGCTAAGAATCCGCACTTGCTCCCCGAGGTCTGTTTCCAGCAGCAGGGCTCCTTCCTGGTCAATATTGAGCGCCCGGCCGTACACGGTAAAATTGGGGGAATAGACAGTAACCTCCCGTCCCAGAGTCAGGGACAATTCTCGCCACCGCTGCAGCACTTCCTCCCGACGATCCAGCAGGGTGTGGTACCACCTTTCCAGTTGTTGGAGGAAAAGCTGTAATAACCGCCGCCTGGAGAAAGGTTGTCCACTCTCCAGGGCCAGAGAAGTAGCTATCCCCCCTATATCCGCTGGAAAGGAGACTGTGTTGACGTTGATCCCAATGCCGACGATAACATAAAAGATCGTGTCTATTTCGGCACTCATTTCGGTGAGGATGCCAGCTACTTTCCGGCCGTTGATCAACAAATCATTAGGCCACTTGATGGCGGCCGGCAGACCGGTTAGCCCACGAATGGCTTCGGCCCCTGCCACAGCGGTTGTTAGAGTGAGAAGGGGAGCCCGGGCCGGGAGCAGGTTGGGCCTTAGGATCAGCGAAGCAAAAATATCGGTACCAGGCGGCGACACCCAACTGCGGCCCCGCCGGCCGCGTCCGTCAGTCTGCTCTTCCGCCACCACCAAGGTACCTTCGTCGGCTCCTTGTCGGGCCAATTCTCGCGCTACGTCATTGGTGGAGTTCACCCGGGAAAAATAGTGGACTACTTGTCCTAACTTAACAGTGACTAAACCCGCGCTTATCTCGGTTGGCAGCAGCTTATCGGGCCTAGCCACCAACCGATACCCTCGCCGCGGGATCGCTTCGATTACATAGCCCACCCGTCTCAAGTCTTCAACATATTTCCATACTGCCGTCCGCGACACACCCAGCCGTCGGCTGATATCTTCCCCTGATATGTATTCATCTGATCCGGCCAGCAGGGACAGTAGCATATCGTCTTTCACGGCCTATCACCTCGCCCCGATTGTAGACTGCAGACCAACCGGTGTCAAGAACTGATCGGGCACACCCTGACCGCGCCAAAACGCCACCAGCCCAGAAAAGATGTGCCAGGCCAACTGCTTCTGGTAAGAAGGGTCGGCCAGCAGCCGTTCTTCGGCGGGGTTGGACAAGAAACCGATCTCCACCAGGGCTGCCGGTACCGGTGAGTTGCGCAGCACATAAAAATCCCCGCTTTGAACCTCCCGGTAGTTCTCCCCTAAGGGTTCTAATTTCTTCAGCTCTGCTTGTATACAGCGGGCCAGCCGCTCGCTCTCACTGTGATTATCGCCAAAAAATGTCTGAGCCCCGTATTCACCCGGTGCCGGAAAGCTGTTCCCGTGGATACTTAGAAACAAAGTAGCCTGACTTCGCTGCACTAAATCTGCCCTGAGGCGCAAATCTTGTTCGAAGTCCTCCGACAGCTCTTTGTCGTCTGACCGGGTAAGCAGTACCCGGGCCCCGCTCAGATTTAGATACTCCTTCAGATACAGACACACGGGCAAAGTGATCTCTTTTTCTGTCACCCCGCGTTGGCCGGCTGCTCCAGTGTCGATACCGCCGTGCCCCGGATCCAGCACCACAATCTGGGGTGCCAGCATAAGTGCCTGCGCCCAGACCGCCTGGCGCAGTCGACGCCCAGGTGTGCTGATTACCGCCAGGACCACCAGCGCAATCACCATGGCTGTTAGCCACCTGAGAGTCCCGTTTCTAATTCCTCCCCCTCTAAACATCGTTCCCTGCCCCCAGCCTAATGTGTTGTTAATAATACAGACAAATAAAAGGCAGCCATAAGCAACATACTCGCTTCGGCTGCACTTTAGACCGGGGAATGTTATTACCTCAGCAGTTGTAACAACTGCTGAGGTTTGTTCTATTGTTATTAACGCTTGGAGAACTGTGGTGCCCGGCGGGCTCCCTTAAGACCGTATTTCTTGCGCTCTTTCATACGCGGATCACGGGTAAGGAGGCCTTCTTTCTTGAGTACGGGCCGGAATGATGTAAGGTCTACCTTCAGCAAGGCGCGGGACAATCCGTGCCGCACAGCACCTGCTTGCCCGGTGATGCCACCGCCTTCTACTTTAGCAATCACGTCGAACTTGCCCACATTCCCGGTAACCCTGAGGGGTTGCTCAATCACATTCTGCAAACTCCGCAGGGGAAAGTATTCTTCCGCCGGTCGGCCGTTTACGACAAAACGACCACCTCCAGGGACCAGTCTCACTCTGGCGATAGCGGTCTTGCGCCGCCCGGTGCCGTAGTAAGTAACGCTTGGCATTCGTCTTTCTCCTCCTTTCCCCCGGAATTACTTTATCTCGCCAGGCCAAACCTCGGGCTTCTGAGCCTGGTGAGGATGATTCGCACCGCGATAGACTTTTAATTTCTTGAACATGGCCCGACCTAACCGATTGCGAGGCAACATGCCTTTCACGGCCATTTCCACCGCCAGCTCCGGTCGTGTGGCCATAAGATCGGCGTATTTTGTCCGTCTTAACCCGCCGGGATAGCCGGTGTAGCGAATCCATTCCTTTTGGACCGGTTTCTTTCCGGTGAGAACTACATGGTCGGCATTAATGATAATCACATGATCACCGGTATCTACATGTGGAGTGTAAGTGGGTTTATGCTTGCCGCGCAAAATCTGTGCTGCCACTACAGCCACTCGGCCCAGAGATTTGTCCGCGGCATCCAGGATATACCACTTTCGTTCCACTTCGGCCGGTTTGGCCTGATAACTCTTCACTATTCTTTCCTCCCGCTGGAGAAATACGCTGAGGCTCCTCCCGCCGGGGCTCTTGGCAGTCAAAGACTCACAGCGAAATTTTAACATAGCCCCAAGGCAGTGTCAAGCCAATGCTGCCGGGTGTGTCGTGGGCGGCTACGGCATGGTTGTAGCCTACTTGCCACAGATTCAGGCCTTGGGGTGGGGCTGTAGGGCCCACCCGGGAGCGATCGCCTCGGGCCAAAATTTCTCTTACTTCCTCAGGAGTCAGCGCTCCCCGCCCCACTTCCACCAGGGTGCCAACTATACTCCTTAACATTTTATATAAGAAACCGTCGGCGACGGCATCGATCAACACCAAATCCCGCTCGGCCACCACCTGCAGGCACTGGACTGTACGTACCTTGTCCTTGACCGCTGAGCCGGCAGCACAAAAAGCAGAAAAATCATGCTGGCCCATCAGCTCATGGGCGGCCTGCTGCATCACCTCCAGATTGAGCTTGAGCGGCAGGCGCCAGCTATAGTGCCGCATAAACGGTGACGGGGTCGGATCTAAAGAGATTAAGTATCGGTAAATCTTGTAGGTGGCATCGTAGCGGGCATGAAAGTCCAAGGATACTTCTTCCGCTTGCCAAACGGCCATATCTCGGGGCAAGACTGAGTTCAGGGCAGCCGGTATCCTATCGATGGGAATTCGGGCCCTGGTCTTAAAGCTGACCACCTGCCCGCGGGCATGGACCCCGGCATCGGTACGCCCGGCACCGATCACGCGGGTCTTCTCGGCTAGGATCGTAGCTAGCGCCTGCATCAATTCCCCCTGAACCGTGCGCACAGCAGGTTGCACTTGGAACCCGGCGAACTCACTACCGTCGTAGGCCAGAGTTAGCTTGATGTTACGCACTAAGACCACCTCTTAGCCCAATATTCGATCCGCCACTCCCAGTGCCAACAATAATACGCTGGCAGCCAAGGCTACCCAATCGCGGCCGGCAAACTGCAGTTCTTTCAGACGGGTACGGCCTTCACCGCCCCGATAGCACCGGGCTTCCATGGCCGTGGCCAACTCGTCAGCTCGACGAAACGCGCTCACAAACAAAGGCACCAACAGCGGTATCATACCTCGGGCCCGCTGAATTATGTTCCCGGTCTCAAAATCGGCCCCGCGAGCCATTTGAGCCTTCATGATTTTATCAGTTTCTTCCAGCAAGGTGGGGATAAATCTTAAGGCAATAGTCATCATCATAGCTAGTTCGTGGGCCGGAACCCCTAGCCGTTTAAACGGCCGCAGTAGGTATTCAATCCCGTCGGTGAGGGCAATGGGTGAGCTGGTTAAGGTGAGCAAGGAAGTGGTGAGAACCAGCAGCAATAAGCGCCAACCCATGAATATACCCAACCGTATGCCTTCGGCTGTTGCTTTTAGTGGGCCCAGCTTCCAAACAACTTGTCCCGGTGTAAGGAAAAAATTCAGTACCAAGGTAAAAAGAACAATGTAAAACACAGGACGAACGCCCCGCAGCACGTATCCCAGCGGCAGAGCTGACAACAATACTAACGCCGCCGTAAACACTGTCATGACGGCATAACCGGCTGGGCTCTTGAGTAAAAACAGGGCCACAATGTATAGCATGGAGCCGATGATCTTAGACCGTGGATCGAGCCGATGCAACAACGAATCCCCGGGCACATATTGACCCAGGGTAATATCTTTAAGCATGGGTTTGCCCCCTTAAAAAGGCTAAAATCTCCGGCACCGCTTCATCCACAGTTAAAATGTCGGTCCGCACCTGGGGGGAAAGATGGTGTAGTCGGCGCATAAACTCCGTGATTTGGGGAATACCCAGACCCAGCTCCTTGAGTTGTTCCGCCTGCTGATACAGTTCGCGGGTGCTGCCTGTAGCCACTATTTGCCCCTGGTACATAATAATCAAGCGGTCCACTAAGCGGGCTACATCCTCCATACTGTGGGATACTAACAATACCGTCAAGTTCTGTTGTTGCTGCAGCTCGGCGATCTGACCTAAGATTTCGTCTCGGCCGCGAGGGTCCAGACCGGCAGTAGGCTCATCCAGCACCAAGTAGCTAGGGCCCATGGCCAAGACACCGGCAATGGCCACCCGCCTCATCTCCCCGCCGGACAGATCAAAAGGCGACCGCTCAGCGTACTTGCTGGGCGGAAGTCCCACTGTAACCAAAGCGTCGTGCACGCGGTCCTCGATTTCGGCTGCGGTTAACCCTAGGTTCTGCGGCCCAAAAGCCACGTCTTTGGCCACTGTTTCTTCAAATAGCTGATGTTCCGGATACTGAAATACCAGCCCCACTTTGCGGCGAATCACCCGCCGAGCCGATTTGTCTTTGGTATCGGTCCCATCCACCAGCACCCGCCCCACTGTCGGCAACAGCAAGCCATTTAGATGTTGAATCAAGGTGGATTTGCCGGAGCCGGTATGACCGATCAGACCGACGAACTCGCCCTCATGGATAGTAGTGTTGACATCGCTAAGAACCGTGGTGGCAAAGGGAGTGCCCGGTTGGTAGGTAAAGCTCACATTTTGGACTTCAATTGACATATCTCGGCCACCATCCTCTCCACCGTCAAGATTCCGGACGGCAGCGTCACCTGATGCTGAGACAACCGCTGGGCCAGCTCCGTAACTTGGGGCACATCTAAACCTAGGGCTCTGAGCTCGTTCACATGGGAAAATACCTCTTCCGGTGCGCCGTCTAAAACCACTCGCCCGTCATTCATGACGATTACTCTCGTTGCCAATACCGCTTCTTCCATAAAATGAGTGATGTGTACCACTGTAATGCCCTCATCGCGGTTCAGGCGGACCACAGTATCCATCACTTCGCGCCGCCCGGAAGGGTCTAACATGGCGGTGGGTTCGTCCAAAATCAAGGCTTCCGGTTGCATAGCCAACACACCGGCGATGGCTACCCGTTGTTTTTGTCCACCGGAAAGAAGGTGCGGCGCCGCTGTCCGATACTCCCACATGCCCACAGTTTTTAGGGCGGCCTCAACTCGCCGGCGGATCTCCGCCGCAGGCACGCCCAAATTCTCCGGCCCGAAAGCCACGTCCTCTTCCACCGCAGTAGCCACCATTTGATTGTCCGGGTTTTGAAATACCATCCCTGCCGTCTGACGAATAGTCCACAGGTGCTGGGAATCTCTAGTGTCCATCCCTTTGACCAACACCGTTCCTTCGGTGGGTAGTAACAGAGCATTAAGATGCTTGGCCAAGGTAGACTTGCCGGACCCATTATGGCCGATAATGGCTACGAATTCGCCGCGGGAAATCGACAAATTAATATCGCTGAGGGCAATGTGTTGAAGCGCCTCGCTTTGGTCGTACCGGTGGGACACATTTCTTAGCTGAAACATTGCTACCATAAATACCACCTGCTCCCGCTCAAACAAAGTAGGGATCGTGCGCCCGGTAAGGCAGATCCCCACCTAGTTTAAGCCAGCTCCAAGATGGCCATGGGGGCTGCATCACCCTGGCGCGGCCCGAGCTTATAGATCCGGGTGTAACCTCCGCTGCGGTCGTTATAGCGCGGTCCCACCGTATCAAACAGTTTCTTCAGCACCTCTTTATCCGGCACTAGCACTGCTGCCTGCCGGCGAGCATGGAGATCGCCGCGTTTAGCTAGTGTTATCAGTTCGTCCGCCAGGCGTCCTAGTTCTTTGGCTTTAGCTTCGGTAGTTTGAATGCGTTCGTAGCGAAAGAACGACACCAGCGCATTTCTTAGCATAGCCTGGCGATGCCCTCTCAGGCGTCCCAGCTTGCGATAGCCCATGGCTGTTACCTCCTTCAGGGAAACCCTGGGCCCAGCAGCGGCCAAAGTCTTGGCTGCCTGAGCGCCCGAGCTCCTTCTTACTCATCCTTTGGACGCAAGGATAACCCTAAGGAGGCCAACTTAGATTGAACTTCCTCTAAGGACTTGCGTCCGAGATTACGCACTTTCATCATATCTTCTTCGGTTTTTTGGACCAGCTGCTCCACTGTGTTTACCCCTGCCCGTTTGAGGCAGTTGTAGGAGCGTACTGACAAATCCAGCTCTTCAATGGTCATATCCAACACACTGGCCTCTTCTTCTTCCCGTTCCACCATGATCTCCATGTCCTTACCGGTCTCAGTAAGATCGGTAAAAAGAGCCAGGTGCTCGGTAAGAATGCGAGCGGCCAGACTTACCGCTTCGTCGGGGCAGATAGTCCCGTCGGTCCACACATCCAGAGTAAGCTTGTCGTAGTCGGTTCTCTGACCTACCCGGGTGTCCTCCACCATAAAGTTGACTTTGCGCACCGGGGAAAAGATAGAATCCACCGGGATGATGCCGATGGGGTCATCGGGTTTCTTGTTGCGATCGGCCGACCGATAGCCGCGTCCCTTATCTACTGTAATTTCCAGGACCAATTCAGCGTTATCGTCCAAAGTAGCGATATGCTGCTCGGGATTTAGAATCTCAATATCCGGGTCGGTGATGATGTCCCCGGCATTTACGTCACCGGCAGTTCTAGCCTCCAGCCGCATCACCCTAGGCCCGTCGCTGTGCAGTTTAAGCGACACTTCTTTCAGGTTAAGAATAATCTCCGGTACATCCTCCACCACGTTAGGAATAGTGGACAGTTCATGCAGAATACCTTGAATCTTCACCGAGACCACCGCAGCACCCGGTATGGAGGACAGCAGTACCCGACGCAGGGAATTCCCCAGGGTATTGCCGTATCCGCGTTCCAGCGGCTCCACGACAAAGCGGCCGTAAATATCGTCTTCACTCAGCTCCACAATGTCAATGCTCGGCTTTTCAATTTCAATCATGAACCTTTAACCCTCCTTAAACAGTGATTACCTCTGCGAGGGCAGATAAACCAAGGTTCATTACTTGGAATAGAGCTCGACAATTAGGTGTTCTTCCACTGGTACATCGATTTCCTCGCGTTCAGGCAGCCTGGTCACAGTGCCCTTTAGTTCGGCCGGAATCGAGTCTAACCAAGCCGGCACAGTACGAGCGGCAGCTGCCTCGGCCAGCTCCTGAAACAGCGGTAAGGCCCGGCTTCTTTCCCTGACACTGACAGTGTCACCCTGGCGCAACCTAAAGGACGGAATACTAACCTTACGATCGTTCACCGCAAAATGACCATGTCGAACCAGCTGCCTGGCTTCGGCCCGGGAGCGGGCGAAACCCAGCCGGTAAACCACGTTGTCCAAGCGCGTCTCCAACATCGTCAGCAAAACTTCACCGGTAACACCCTTGGCCTGGCTAGCTATTTTGTAGTAGCGCCGGAACTGACGTTCCAACACCCCGTAGATTCGCCGTGCCTTTTGCTTCTCGCGCAGCTGAATGCCATACTCCGAAATCTTCCGGCGGCGCTGACCGTGTTGCCCCGGCGCATAACCACGCCGGTCAATAGCGCATTTGCCGCTATAACAGCGGTCGCCCTTGAGGAACAGCTTCATGCCCTCGCGACGGCACTGCCGGCAGACAGCACCTGTATACCTTGCCATTTAGCCTTATACCTCCAATCTTACACCCGACGCCGTTTCGGCGGCCGGCAACCGTTATGGGGAATAGGAGTGACGTCTTTGATCAGACTTACTTCCAGCCCCGCTGCCTGCAAGGAGCGGATAGCCGCTTCTCGCCCGGCCCCAGGCCCTTTCACAGCAACTTCGATCTCGCGCATGCCGTGTTCGGTAGCTATCTTGGCTGCTTTTTCGGCTGCCATCTGGGCTGCAAACGGCGTGCTTTTCCGGGATCCCTTGAAGCCCTGGCCGCCTGAACTAGCCCAGCAGATCACGTTACCGCCCATGTCGGTGATAGTTATAATAGTATTGTTAAACGTAGAGTGGATGTGGGCCATTCCTCGATCTACGTTTTTTCTTTCCCGTCGTCTCACGCGTCCTGATGCGCGTTTAGCCATAATCTTATATCCCTCCTTATCCTATCGTCTGCGAATGCCCACGGTCTTCTTCGGCCCTTTGCGGCAACGGGCATTGGTGCGCGTCCGCTGGCCTCGCACCGGCAGTCCGCGGCGATGACGTAAACCACGGTAAGTTCCAACTTCGATCAGCCGTTTAATATTAAGGGCTACCTCACGTCTAAGGTCGCCTTCCACTTTGTAATTGGCACCGATTTCTTCTCTGAGACGTGATGCCTCTTCTTCGGTTAGATCCCGTACTTTGGTATCAGGATTTATGTCGGTCTTGGCTAAGATCTGCTGGGCCGAACTTTTCCCAATACCGTAAATGTACGTTAGCGCTACTTCTATCCGCTTATCCCGCGGTAGATCTACCCCAGCAATACGTGCCATCTGGTTACACCTCCTTAGCCTTGGCGCTGCTTATGCTTAGGATTTTCGCAAATTACCATCACGCGTCCCTTGCGCTTTATTATTTTACATTTTTCACAGATAGGCTTGACCGAAGGCCTTACTTTCATCACTTCAACCCTCCTTGACTCAGGCTTCCAGTGGAAGCCGACCCATGCCCGCTCTATTTATACCGGTAGGTAATCCGTCCCCGGCTAAGATCATACAGAGACAGCTGGAGCCGCACTCGATCGCCGGGAAGGATGCGAATAAAGTTCATTCTAATTTTACCGGACACATGGGCCAAAACCCGATGACCGTTTTCCAGCTCCACTCGGAACATAGCGTTTGGAAGCGGTTCGATGACTGTACCATCGACTTCGATACAATCGCCTTTATCTTTCGCCATCAATCGCCCTCCTTCCGCGACAGATCATAATGAAACTCAGCCAAAGCCGCCCGCACCATTTCGTCGGTAATCGGCTCACCGTTTTGTAAGCATTCCCTCACAGCGTACGCCACCCGTCCGATCCGTTGCAGGTGGGCTACGTTTTTTACCTTCGGTCGGTTTACCGGCCGGCGGTGTCCGTCCACCAGTTTCACCCGCCGGTTATCGTGTTTGCCTACCACTAAGTAGTAGCGGCCACGGTCCCGCCCAGTACAAGAACGAACCAGCTGGCCTAGATCCAAGTCTACTGGCATGCCGCTTTCCCTCCTCAGACCCGAGTAAGAATCTCGGGGCCGTCGGCGGTAATGGCTACCGTGTGCTCGAAATGTGCTGACCAGCTGCCGTCGGCCGTAACTACAGTCCAACCGTTAGCTAATACTTTTACCTCATAAGAACCGATATTCACCATGGGTTCGATGGCCAAAACCATTCCTTCCTGTAAGCGCGGTCCTCGTCCAGGGGGCCCAAAGTTGGGTATCAGCGGGTCTTCGTGCATCCTGGTACCGATACCGTGCCCCACGTAATCGCGAACCACAGAAAAGCCGGCCCGGTTGACATAGCTCTCCACCGCATGGCCGATATCAGATAGGCGCCCGCCTGTTTTGGCCTGGGCAATACCCTTATACAGCGCTTCTTCCGTAACACGCAGAAGCCTTAAAGCGTCAGCGTTCACTGCCCCAACCGGAACTGTAAACGCACTGTCCCCAACGTAGCCCTCATAGGTGACCCCAATATCAATACTAATAATATCTCCAGCTTTTACCTCTCTTAGTCCGGGGATGCCGTGCACAACCTCGTTGTTAATCGAAGCACAAATGCTGGCCGGAAATCCCTGGTAGCCTTTGAAAGTGGGTATGCCCCCATGGCGGACAATAAACTCCTCGGCCACAGCATCCAGTTCGCCGGTGGTGATGCCGGGACAGATGGCTTTCTTAAGCGCGGCTACAGTCAGGGCCGTAAGCCGTCCGGCAGCTCGCATACAATCAATCTCACGCGGCGATTTAAGAATAATCACGGTTCATCCTCTCCCAGAGCAGCTAAAACCCGGGCAAAAATATCTTGGAGGTCTCCGTTTCCGTCTGCACGCCGAAGCAGTCCTCGAGCCTCGTAATAGGCAAGCACCGGCTCCGTCTCCCGCCGATAGACCTCTAGTCGATGGCGGATAACCTCTTTGGTATCATCCGGCCGCTGTACCAGCTCGCCGCCGCATGTATCGCACAAGCCCTCCTGTTTTGGAGGCCGGCCGCTCAAATGAAATGAGGCCCCACATTTAGAACAAATCCGCCGTCCGGTAAGACGCTTCAGCAGGATCGCCTCTTTTACCTCTAAATACAATGCCGTCACCGCTCCCCGCTTGGCTGCAGTCAAAAACTCATCCAAGCTTTGAGCCTGAGTCACCGTGCGGGGGAAACCGTCCAGAATAAACCCCCGCCTTGTATCCGGTGCCTGCAGTCGTTCCTTTACCAGTTCTGTCACCAATTCATCCGGTACCAGTTCTCCTTGAGCCACAAAGCCTTTGGCTTGGCGCCCCAACTGGGTATCGGCCGCCATGGCTGAGCGGAGCAGGTCACCGCTGGCAATTCGGACCAAAGAAAATTCCCTCTCTAACAGCTCGCCTTGAGTTCCCTTCCCGGCTCCTGGTGCGCCCAGCAATACTAGTTGCATCATCTTCCCCTCCCTTGGTCGGTTGCTATTTCTTTAGGAATCCTTCGTAGTGCCGCATGAGCATATGGGCTTCGATTTGCTTCATGGTCTCCAAAGCCACGCTCACCGCGATCAGCACCCCGGTACCGCCAAAGGAAAGACCCTGCACCCCGGTAAGAGTTCCCATGAAAATGGGCAGGATTGCCACCAAGGCGATGAATAACGCTCCTACCACCGTGATACGATACAATACTCGGCTCAGATACTCCGAAGTAGGCCGCCCCGGACGGATACCGGGAATAAAGCCGCCATACTTCTGCATATTCTTAGCCACTTCCACTGGGTTAAAAGTAATGGCCGTATAGAAGAAAGTGAAGAATATGGTTAAGCCGAAGTACAACACGGTATTAAGAGGCTTACCCATTTGCAATGCCCCGGCCACTGCCTGAGCCCACGGATGGTTGACGAATTGTGCCACCGTTCCCGGGAACAGAAGTACCGAACTGGCAAAGATGATGGGGATAACTCCGGCTTGGTTTACCTTAAGCGGTATGTGTGTACTTTGACCGCCGTAAACCCGCCGCCCTACCACCCGCTTGGCATATTGCACCGTAATGCGTCGTTCGCCTTCTTGAACATAAATTACCGCCACCACAATCCCTAAGGCAGCCAAGCCCAGCAAAACGACATTGATGATCCCAATGGCACCCACTTTGAGGTAGCTCGCCACCTGCACCAACCCGGTCGGCAGCCGGGACACAATACCGGCAAATATGATCAGCGAGACTCCGTTGCCGATCCCTTTGTCGGTAATTTCTTCCCCCAACCACATCAAAAAGGCAGTGCCGGCGCTGAGAGCCAACACAATTACGGCGTAGGTGGTAAAACTGGGGCGAATAACCGCGCTGCGCATCCAGGCCACCATACTGAGCGCCTGAATAAGAGCCAGTACTACAGTGGCATAGCGGGTATACTGAGCCAGTTTCTTCCGGCCCTCTTCACCTTCTTTGGCCATTTCTTCCCAACTGGGAATCACTATGGTGAGCAGTTGGGTAACAATGGAGGCCGTAATATAGGGGGTTACACCCAGCGCAAACACCGATACCCGTTTGAGTGCGCCACCGGAGAATAGATCCAAGAAACCCAGCAGGTTACCCTGACTAAATACGTCCTCTAAAATTCGCGGATCAATGCCTGGTACAGGAATATGACTCCCGATCCTGAACACCAGGAACATAAGCGAAGTAAAAGTGATCCGCTGCCTAAGCTCGGGTATCTTCCAGGCATTCCTAAGCGCCTCAATCACTTAGATCACCTCAGTCTTTCCGCCGGCGGCAGCGATTTTCTCGGCCGCAGCCTTGCTGAAAGCATGGGCGTGCACAATAAGAGGCTTAGTCAAATCTCCGCTGCCGAGCACCTTGACCCTACTGCCCATGTTTCGGATAATTCCCGCCTGCCAAAGGCTCTCCAAAGTGACTTCGGCGTTAGCGTCAAAGCGTTCTTCCAGCGTACTTAAGTTTACCACTTGATACTCAACCCGAAATGGATTATAAAAACCACGTTTAGGTAGGCGCAGATGTAGTGGCTTCTGGCCGCCTTCGAATCCGGGAGCCTTGACTCCGCCGGAACGGGCCTTTTGTCCCTTATGGCCGCGCCCCGACGTCTTACCTAAGCCGGAGCCGATTCCGCGCCCTACTCGCCGCTTGGGGCGTTTGGATCCGGGAGCCGGTGCCAGTGAAGACAAATCCATGCTTACACCTCCTCGCCTACACTTGTTCAGTCTCAACTAAGTGTTGAACTTTATCTATCATACCCTGTATGGCCGGCGTCTGGTCGTGAATCACACTCTGATGAAGCCGATGCAGACCCAAGGCCTTAACCGTCGCCCGCTGATCGGCAGGACGGCCGATAGGGCTTCTAACTAAGGTTATTTTCACCTTGGCCATGTTCCTACCTCCTAGCCAATAACTTCCTCCACCGAAAGCCCTCTGAGTTTGGCAACTTCACGGGGAGACTTAAGCGCCAACAGACCTTCCATGGTGGCCCGGGCAACGTTATTGGGATTGTTAGAACCTAACGACTTGGTGAGAACGTCCTTTACTCCCGCCAATTCCAAAATCGCTCGTACAGCGCCGCCGGCAATGACACCGGTACCTTCAACCGCTGGTTTTAACAGCACACGGCCGGCACCAAAGCGGCCAATAATCTCATGCGGTATGGTAGTACCGCTGAGGGGCACTGAGACCAAGCTCTTCTTAGCGTCCTCTACGCCTTTGCGGATGGCTTCCGGCACCTCGGCCGCCTTGCCCAAACCCACACCGACTTTGCCTTTGCTGTTTCCTACTACCACCAACGCGCTGAAATTGAATCGCCGGCCACCTTTGACCACCTTGGCCACACGGTTAATGGACACCACTTTTTCTTGAAACTCACTGATGGGTCCCTCTTCCCGGCGCTCTCGTCTGCGTCTTGGTTGCTCCCGCTTCTGCAAGTTGTGTCTCCCTCCTTTGTCCTAGAGTTTTAGCCCGGCTGCTCGAGCAGCTTCAGCCAGAGCTGCCACGCGTCCGTGATATAAATATCCGCCCCGGTCAAACACCACCTGGTTGATCCCGCTCTCCAGCGCCCGTTTAGCAATAAGCTCGCCTACCACTGTCGCGGAAGCGGCGTTACCTCCCGAAGCCACCTGCTGTCTGATTTCCGGGTCCAGGCTGGAAGCAGAAACCAAGGTAGTCCCTGTTTCGTCATTGATGATTTGAGCATAGATGTGCTTTAGGCTTCTAAACACTGCCAGGCGCGGCCGCTCTGAAGAACCGGCTACCTTCTTGCGCACTCGCAGGTGGCGCAGCTCGCGCCGCTTGTTGCGATCTTCTTTCTTAATCACCTGCGCACTTCTCCTTTCCGGGTACTACTTGGCTACTTTGCCCGTCTTACCTGCTTTCCGGCGCACCTGCTCGCCTTCGTAGTGAACACCCTTGTCGTTATACGGCTCCGGCGGACGCTGCTGTCGGATGCGAGCAGCAATCTCGCCTACCATTTGTTTATCGATTCCACGGATAATGATCTTGTTAGGGGCCGGTACCTCAAAGTCCACTCCCTGGGGGGCGTCTATTTCCACCGGATGGGAGTAGCCAAGCTGCATTACCAGCTTACGTCCCTGCAGGGCTGCCCGATAACCAACTCCCCTGATCTCCAAGGTTTTGCTGTAACCTTCTGTCACACCCTGCACCATGTTAGCCACCAGAGAACGGGTCAGCCCGTGCAAGGCCCGGTGTGAAGAAGAATCCGATGGACGCTGGATATAAATTACATTGTCTTCACGGTTAATAGTCATCTCAGGGTGTAGGTTCCGCACCAGTTCGCCTTTAGGCCCCTTAACCCGTACGGTGCTACCGTCGACGGCTATCTCCACCCCGGCCGGCACCTTAATCGGCTTTTTTCCAATTCTAGACATTCCAACTCCCCCTCACTACCACACGTAGCAGAGGACTTCGCCGCCCACACCCTCACGCCGGGCCTGCTTGTCACTCATGACGCCCTTAGGCGTAGACAAAATGGCGATACCAAGTCCCCGGAGAACTTTAGGTATATCCTGCCGGCCCACGTATACTCTGAGCCCAGGCCTGCTAATACGTTTGAGACCGGTAAGAACACGCTCTTTATTCGGCCCGTACTTAAGGTAGATCTTGATGATCCCCTGCTTGTTGTCCTCAATGAATTCACAGTCACGAACAAAGCCCTCTGTCTTCAAGATTTCAGCCATGGACCACTTCATGTGCGATCCAGGAATCTCTACCATCTCGTGCCGGGCAATATTCGCATTTCTGATCCGGGTCAGCATGTCAGCAATAGGGTCCGTCATGCTCACCTTTCTAGCCTCCCTTCTGGCCTTACCAGCTGGCTTTCCTTATCCCGGGGATCTCGCCGCGGTAGGCCCGTTCGCGGAAACAAATACGGCAGATCCCGAACTTTCGGAGGTAGGCATGGGGACGACCGCAAATGCGGCACCGGTTGTGGCGGCGCACCTTATACTTCGGCTCACGCTTCCACTTTTCGATCTGGCTCTTCTTTGCCATTACCTTATCCCTCCTTTGTTTAGCTCTCGCGCAACGGCATACCCAAAAGCTTTAATAACTCGCGGGCTTCCTCGTCTGTTCTAGCTGTGGTAACAATATTGATATCCATACCTCTCACTTTGGCCACTTGGTCGTAGTCGATTTCTGGGAAAATGAGTTGTTCCTTAATACCCAATGAGTAGTTGCCACGGCCGTCAAAACCATTCGGTGAGACTCCGCGAAAATCCCGCACCCGCGGTAAGGCTACGTTGAACAGTTTCTGGAGAAAATCGTACATCCGCTCTCCCCTAAGCGTCACCTTGCAGCCGATGGCTGCTCCCGCTCGGACCTTGAAATTAGCTATAGACTTCTTGGCCCGGGTGACCACCGGCTTTTGCCCGGTGATGGTGGTCATATCTTCTACAGCCGCATCCAGCAGCTTGGCATCCTGCAGGGCGTCGCCCACACCCATGTTAACATTTACCTTCTCTAATTTGGGCACCTGCATCACATTCCCATAGCCAAAACGCTGCATCAGCGCCGGGACTACTTCTTGTTCGTACTTTTCCTTCAGGTCCACAGGCCCGCTACCTCCCTTCTCCGCTTATTTATCCAGCGTCTCGCCGCATTGGCGGCAATAACGCACGCCGCGCCCGTCAGCGAGGAATTTCTTCCCTGTCCGGGCCGGTTTGCCGCAGCGGCTGCATATAAGCTGCACGTTGCTGGCGTGAAGCGGAGCCTCGCGGCTGATGATACCGCCCTGCTGTAGCTCGGGCGTGGGGCGCATATGCTTCTTAACAATATTAGCACCCTCGACCAAAACTGTACCTTTGGCGGGGAAGACGCGAAGTACCTTACCTTTTTTGCCGCGATCCTTGCCGGCAATTACCAGCACTGTATCGCCTTTCCTGACGTGTACCTTAGGCCGCAATCAAAACGCCTCCTTCCCCCTACAGCACTTCCGGGGCCAACGAAATTATCTTCATGAACTCTTTCTCCCTAAGCTCGCGAGCCACTGGACCAAAAATACGGGTCCCCCTGGGCTCCTTATCTTCTTTAATGATAACAGCAGCATTTTCGTCGAACCGGATATAAGAACCGTCGGGGCGCCGTACGCCTTTTTTGGTCCGGACAACCACTGCTCTAACAAGGTCGCCTTTTTTAACAACGCCACCGGGTGTTGCTTGTTTAACGCTGCAAACAATAATGTCGCCCACATTGGCATACCGCCGCCTGGAGCCACCCAGCACTCGGATGCACATAAGCTCTTTGGCCCCTGTATTGTCAGCGACATTAAGCCTGGTCTGAACCTGGATCATGTGTTCTGTCCCCCTTTCGCCAAGGGTGCCTTAGCGGGCTTTTTCGATGATATCCACCACGCGCCATCTTTTCTCTTTGGACAGGGGCCGCGTAGCACCTATGCGCACCCGATCACCCACATGACAAGCGTTCTCGGGATCATGAGCCTTGAAACGTTTTGTTTGCCGAATGTAGCGTTTGTACAGCGGATCTTTGACGGTCCGGCTGACTTCCACTACCACTGTTTTGTCCATTTTATCGCTAACTACTATACCTTGGCGGGTCTTGCGTTGCCCTCGCTTATCCTTATCCAAGCTCTTGGCCTCCTTCCTTAGGCCTTAGCCAATTCTCGTTCATGTAGAACGGTCTTGATCCTAGCAATGGATTTCCTCACTTCCCGCAGGCGCATCGGGTTATCCAATTGCCTTGTGGCCAGTTGAAACCTGAGGTTAAAGAGCTCCTCCTTGAAGTTGGATAGTTTTTCCTGCAACTCGTTATCGGTGAGCTCCCTTAGTTCTTTAGCTTTCACCGGCCTCACCACCTACCTCCAGGCGCTTAACAAAGCGCGTCTTAATAGGAAGCTTTTGCGCTGCCAGGCGCATAGCCTCGCGCGCTACTTCTTCGTTAACACCGGCCAGTTCAAACAGAATGCGTCCCGGCTTAGCCACAGCCACCCAGTACTCCGGGGTGCCTTTACCGCTCCCCATCCGAGTCTCAGCAGGCTTAGCCGTAATGGGCCGATCGGGAAAAACCTTGATCCACACCCGCCCGCCGCGCTTGATATAACGAGTCAGGGCAATACGAGCCGCCTCTATCTGGCGCTGAGTAATCCAACCGGACTCCAGGGCTGCCAGCCCGTAATCGCCGAAGACTACCTCCGTACCCCGCGTAGCTACTCCGCTTGGTTTGGGCCGGTGTTGCTTACGGTATCTAACTCTTTTAGGCATTAGCATATTACTTGCCTCCTTCGCCGGCCGCCTCTTTCTGCTTGCCTTCCGCTTTCGCTTCCGGCAAAACTTCACCTTTATAAACCCAAACTTTAACCCCGATCCGCCCGTAGGTGGTACGGGCTTCGGCAAAGCCGTAATCGATAT
>LSQX01156135.1_pt1 | contig 26674 bp, 20 predicted proteins | sample 654561 | NCBI WGS metagenome assembly LSQX01 (sample SAMN04489861, study PRJNA283612) | anaerobic digester metagenome | isolation source: 4 biogas reactors fed with cattle manure at either 37C or 55C with and... | place: Denmark: Kongens Lyngby | collected 2014 | reverse complement strand
GGCATGGCCGATGAACCCACCTCACCCTCCTTTATCTTCTGCTTGAAGTACTCCATCGAGATATATTGCCACATGTCGCGGTTGAAGTCGATCAGAATGGTGTGTATTCGTTTCAGTGCATCAAACGAAGCGGCAAAAGCGTCGTAGTTCGATATCTGGGTGGTATATTCCTCCCTGCGGAGATGGAGCTTCTCGAGTAGGAAATCATCCGCGAACCTCTTCCAGTCAGCGGACGGATAAGCCACATGATGGGCGTTGAAGTTTCCCGTGGCACCCCCAAACTTGGCTTTTGCCGGGATATGTTTGAGTACCTCCAGTTGATTGGTCAGCCTGTAAGCAAACACCATCACCTCCTTACCAAGTCTTGTGGGTGAGGCTGGTTGACCGTGTGTACGCGCCAGCATCGGTATATCGGCCCATTCAGCGGCCAATGATGCAAGGCGTGCGATCAGCTTCTCCAGCTCGGGGATGTAGACCTCCTGCAATGCCTCCTGCCACATCATCGGTGTGGCGGTGTTGTTGATATCCTGCGAGGTAAGTCCGAAGTGAATGAACTCCTTGTAAGCCGTGAGACCCATGCGGTCGAACTGCTCTTTCAGGAAATACTCCACTGCTTTCACGTCGTGATTGGTCACCTGCTCAATCTCCTTTATCCGCTGTGCATCCCCTTCAGAGAAGTTGAGGCAGAGCTCCCGCAGGCCTGCAAAAAGGCTGTTGTCAACCCTGTCGAGCGGCTTGATGCCGGCTTCACACATGGCGATGAAATATTCGATCTCTACCTTCACCCGGTACCTGATCAGTGCATATTCCGAGAAATAGGCACCCAGCTCACCGGTTTTATCTCTGTAGCGTCCATCGACGGGGGAAATTGCAGTCAGTTGGTTTATCTCCATTGTAGTTGTTGCGCAATGCGGGTTTGAACTCAGATCTCTGAACCACGGAAAATCACTTCCCGCCAGGTTCATATCAGTCACATCGAATTGTTTTCTTTCGGAAAAATATAACTCCCTATGATTACGGTACAAAAGTAGCGATAATTGCAGAGCTGAAAAAATATTTATAAAATTATTTGCAAAATATTTTGAGGGAAAACAAAAAGAGTCTATCTTTGCATCACTTTTTCAGAAAGCAACCTCCGGGAGCGGGGATCAGAACAGGAAAAGAGCATTTTCGGGCGTTTAGCTCAGCTGGTTCAGAGCATCTGCCTTACAAGCAGAGGGTCGGCGGTTCGAATCCGTCAACGCCCACCTGATAATCAAACACTTATCGATTCATTTCGGTAGGTGTTTTTTTTACCATTCTTCTATTCTTTTTTTAATAAAAAAAACGTAGAATGAAAAACAATCTGTTGTCACTCTGCGTTTTGAGAGTGAGGTTGAATTAAAACTTATTCACTTTAATATATTTCATACCCTCAAGTCTACAGCCGATCTCTCATTAATTTTATTTCATCATGTGAAGCTTTGATAGCCACTTGCTGGCGTATGATAATCGTCCTTTGTTCCGGGGTGATATTTTCGCACTTAAGCGCGTCTTCATAAGCTCTCAATGCTGCATCTTCACCACCTTCACAATTGTCGAGGATGGTTTTCCGATCGCCTCCTGAGAAAAATGCTTTCATATCCATCCACGCGCGGTAAATTTTACCTGATGTCTTTGTACCCAGCTCAATGCTTTTTCCGGCTCTTGCTAATTCTTCCACCAGTTCGGTATGGAATTTGCGACTTTGGTCAATTCTCGCCTGGAACAGGTTTTTCAAATCGTGATCTTCCGGTTTGAGTTCATCAATAGCTTTTTTATAGCCCTCTACTCGATCGTTGTTGATTAATACCAGGTCATTTAATGTTTCAGCTTGCTCTTTTAGATAGTCCATGATTTCATTTTTTAGAGTTCAACATAGAATTAAATACGCATACGTAACTTGTAGATAAGAAGTAAACACACTTCCGACAAGCTATAGATATAAAACCGATGAAACCATCTGTTTGTTCTTTATTGCGACCTGAGTTAGAAATTATTAACATGCATTTTGTCCAGGAGTACAGCAGGTTTAACGTCATTCATTTTCATTATTCCATGTTGTTCTTTTTGCCCAAGATTTCCAAATAGTGTTTATTTGTCATAACTCCAAGGATGTTGCCAAAGGGATCAATCACAGAAGCAGTTACAAAGGTCATTTTGCCTCCACTTCTATCGATAATCGGTTCATATATATTTGCTTAACATGTTATTTACGCGATAAATACTCTACGGGTGTATTGAATCTGAAATATAACATTCGTATATACTCTCATACAGGTTTTTTTACGAAGATTCATTTAATCCCTTTGCAGTGGTGGAAACATACGTTTCTCTTCCATGCCGCGTTCACATTATAGACAAAAATAGCAGTTATTTGTGTAATCTTAGAAAAATACAGAAATTAAATATCTCCTCATCATACATTCCGGATGATCGTTTGAACAAAGGCTCGGGAGAGTTGGTTACTCTCTTAAACAAGCAAGCTCTATGAATGACCTGAAACTTTCGATACTCGATCTGGCATACTACTCCCCGAACAACCACTCTGCCGGTGAGGTGTTGCACAACTCCACCGAGATCGCCATACTGGCAGAACAGCTGGGGTATCACCGATACTGGTTTGCCGAACACCATAACAGCGCATCGCTGATGAGCATGTTTCCGGAAATCATCATGACACACGTTGCCTCGAAGACAAGCCGAATCCGTGTGGGCAGTGGTGGCGTGATGCTACCCAACCACAGTACGCTGAGCGTGGCGGAGCGCTTCTCCATGCTCGAGGCGCTGCACCCTGGAAGAATCGACCTGGGCCTGGGTCGTGCTCCCGGCACCGACGGTCGTACCGCCTATGCGTTGCGACGCTCATGGGATGTGATGCGCGAGGATACTTTCCCGCGTCAGCTGGACGACCTGCTCGGCTTCTTCAGTCATGACCTGCCGGAAGAGCATGAGTTTACAAGGGTGATTGCGAATCCCGATCCGTCGCTGGTGCCACAGTTATATATGCTGGGATCCAGCACGGGAGGAGTGCAGTTTGCCATACAAAAGGGACTGGCATTCGTATTTGCGGCGCAGATCAACGCCGACATGGCGATACCGGTGATGCAGCTCTACCGGCAGCAGTTTCGTCCCTCAAAGTATTACGATCGGCCCAAAGCGATCCTCTCCATCAGTGTCTTCACTGCTGATACGGAGGAGGAGGCATATTACCAGGCTGCCCCTACCCTGCTTATGTGGACTATGCTTGCCACCGGCAAGCGGATCACTTCTTTTCCCACCCCGGTAGAGGCGAACAGCTACCCCTACACCCCACAGGAGAAGTCTGTACGCGATCAGCAGATGAGTAAGTTCGTGATCGGCACTCCGGAACAGGTGGCTGATCAACTCCGTCTGTGGGCTGCGAAAACAGATGCTGATGAGATCATCATGGTAGATGGCTACCCGGAGATGGAGGCCCGCAGAAGAGCCTACACCCTGCTGGCACATCAGTTTGACATGATCGGTTGACTGACAACTGATACCTGACAACTTTTCCAACTATTTCTGCTATATTTGCATTTTGCGTATATCAATTCAATGATCAATGAAAAAAGCTGTTATCATTTGGTTGCTGCTTGCCTGTGTCGTCACATTTTCCCTGGCCGGGGAAGAGGGACGAAAAAAGGTGGCTGTAGTGCTTAGCGGAGGATCGGCAAAAGGGTTCGCACACGTTGGCGTGTTAAAAGTGCTGGAGCGTGCCGGCATCCCCATCGATTACATTGCCGGCACCAGCATGGGTGCCGTGGTCGGGGGACTCTATGCGGTGGGTTATGACGCGCAAGCCATTGACTCATTGATACAACTGCAGGACTGGAACTACCTGATGAGCGACAATGTAAACCGCGAGAACCTGCCGGCATCCCAACGTGACAGACGGAATGAATTCATTGTCTCACTCCCCTACCGATTAAACCTAAAGGAGAGAAGCGGAAAGGTAAGCCTGCCACGTGGCGTCTTCACCGGCCAGAACCTGTACAGCCTGTTTCTGAACCTGACCATCGGGTTTCAGCAGGAGATGGATTTCAACTACCTCCCCATTCCCTTCGGATGCGTGGCGGCTGATGTGCGTACCGGCGAGGAGGTGGTCTTCCGCAAGGGTATCCTTCCACAGGCCATAAGAGCCAGCATGGCCATACCGGGTGTCTTCACCCCGGTGGAGAAAGACAGCATGCTACTGGTCGACGGGGGCCTGATCAACAACTACCCTGTGGATGTGGCTCGAAGCATGGGAGCCGATATCGTGATCGGTGTCATCATGCCGTCGGATGAGAATGTGGGTAAGCAGAAAAGTGGAAACATTGGAGAGATAGCCGAGCAGCTCACCAACTTCGTGGGAAAGGAGAAGAGATTGCAGAACATTGAAAATACCGATCTGCTGATCACTCCCAGGATTCATCCCTATGGATCGATGGATTTCCAGAAGCCGGCAATCGACTCCCTGATATGTCGCGGCGAACAGGCTGCAATGACACAATGGGAGGCTCTCATGGCACTGAAGGCTTCGCTGGGTATCACCGGCAGTGATCTTCCCGTGAGAGAGCGCCAGAACCCCTATCTTCATCTCGATACGCTGCTCATTGATCATGTGAGCGTGGAAGGGGTGTCGCCTCGTGATGTGAAGTGGATACTGCGCATGATTCCTGAAAAAATTGAAAAGGTCACCCGCAACGATCTGGATGCCATCACTGCCCGTATGTATGGCGCCGATCTCTTCTCACGCGTCACCTATCGCCTCGATGGTGACCAACCCTTCGATCTGGTCTTCCTGGTGGAACCGAAGGAGTACAACACACTCAACCTGGGCATCCATTTCGACACCCGCGATATGGCAGCTATCCTTGCCAACACCACTGTCCGACTGGGAGAATCCTATAACTCAATGATCGACATCACCACGCGACTCAGTCGCGATCCCTACCTGCAGGTGGACTACTCCATCAACAATGGCCTCTTTTACAAGGGAGGGGTGAGCTACCGTATCAGCAACAACGACCTGAGCATCTACCACAGAGGACGCCTCTCCTATCACCTTGGGGTGATGCGCAATGCGCTGAACCTTAATTTCTCCGAGTTCTATTTCGGAAACGTGCAGCTGAACCTGGGTGCCGGTTTCGACTATTTTGACTTCTTCAACCTGCTGGGACGGTCTACCAATCCCGCCCTGAGAGGAGTAGAAGATCAGCTCTATATCAACTATATGATCAATGGAGTGTATGATAACCTGAACAACACCTATTTTCCCTCATCGGGTCAATATTTCTCGTTTCGATACACCCTCCATACCGATAACTTCATTCAGTTACAGGAGGAACTGCCCCTCAGTGTGTTGAAGATGAACTTCTACAAGCCACTGCAATTGGGTCATAAGACCTACCTCACACCACGTATCTCTGCCCGTTATGTGATGAACGACAGCGTACCCCACATCTACCGCAATTTCGTGGGAGGAAGAAAAGACGGTCACTACCTCCCACAGCAGATCGCACTGCAGGGATCCGCCGGCATGGAGGTGCTGGGCAACATGGTCGCTTCTGTCGATGCAATGCTACATCATGAGTTCAGCCCCAACAACTACCTTTACTTTCATCTCAACTACACCTGCCATCACGATCACCTCCACAACCTGTTCGAGGGTGATGCCTACTGGGGAAGCAATCTGGGTTATTCCTTCCTCTCCATTGCCGGTCCATTGCGGCTGGAGCTGGGTTACTCCGGTCTCTCCCGCAGGTTCCATCCCTATGTGAGCTTCGGGTATCATTTTTGAAACATCTTATCCGGCATCAGTAGTGCGTTCCATAGCCAAAATCTATGAATGATTGAGGGTCTGTGATTTTGAACTTATGTAAATTATCATTATATTTGTAGTAGAAAATTCTTTACAAAAAAGCAACTTTTAAAAATAGAAAATGATGAAAACATTAGATTATCTGGGATTAGATTCCAAGAATGTGAAAAAAACAGTTGACGGTTTGCAGGAACTGCTGGCCAGCTTCCAGCTTTATTACACCAACCTGCGTGGTTTCCACTGGAACGTGAAAGGTGAGATGTTCTTCGGTGCGCATGCCCGTTTTGAAGAATATTACGACGACGCAGCCGAAAAGGTTGACGAAGTAGCAGAACGTATTTTGATGCTGGGTGGTGTGCCTGCCCATAACTTCAGCGATTATCTGAAGACATCGGCCATCAAGGAAACAGAAGTGGTCAGCAACCACAAAGAGATCATCAAGCTGATTCTCGACAACCTGAAGGTGCTGATCGCCCAGGAACGCAAGGTGCTGGAGACCGCTTCCGAAGGGGATGACGAAGGTACAGTAGCCCTGATGGGTGACTTCATCTCCGCCCAGGAGAAAACCGTATGGATGCTTACCGCTACTCTTTCGTAAGAGTAGACGCATAATCACCTATATTGAAAGCCGTTCCGCCTCTGAGGCAGGAACGGCTTTCTCGTTGATGGGCACGCCTGGATTATCTTGTTGGGAGAGTAATGCCGTTTCACCGGTTACCGATGATGGTATGGAATTGCTTGCGATAGGTCTCCCCTATCGGTATCTGTTTTTTGGCGATGATGATCCGGTTCTTGTTGATGCTGCTGATCTTGTTCTGTTGGATGATATAGGAGCGATGCACCCGCATGAAACGATCGCCAGGCAGCTCCTCTTCGAGCGACTTGAGGCTCATCAGTGAGAGGATCGGTTTGGGATCCTGCTCGGTGTAGATCTTCACATAATCCTTCAAACCCTCAATGTAGAGGATATCTTCATAGAGCAGATGAATCAACTTGTACTCCGACTTCACGAACAGACCCACTTTCTCCTGTTTATGATGGCTGGATGACCTGTTCTCGGTCATCTCAAACCAGGTAAGTGCTTTTTTGGCCGCAGTGTGAAAATCGGTAAAGGAAAAGGGTTTGAGTAGATAATCGAGTGCACTCACCTTGTATCCCTCCAGTGCATATTCGCTGAAGGCGGTGGTGAAGATGATGCGGGTATGGTCGCCGATGATGCGGGCGAACTCCATACCACTCACCTCAGGCATCTGAATATCGAGGAAAAGAAGATCCACCGTCTCACCGGCAATCTTCTTCATCGCCGTGAGCGCATTGCTGTATTTCCCCGTGAGACGCAGGAACGAGGTCCTCTCAATGTACGATTCTAAAAGAGACAACGCCAGAGGCTCATCATCCACGATCCAGCAGTTCAGTATCATCCTGTTGTTTTTTTGTGTCGATCACCAGCACGGTTGAATAGACATCATTCTCCACGGTGGTATGCCACAGGTAACACTCAGGGTAGAGCAGCTCCAGCTTTCGTTTCACCAGATCCAGGCCTATCCCGCTGCCGCTCTTGTCAGAGTCACTCTTGGGGAAGTAACTGTTTCGGGTTGCAAATTCCACCTTGCCATCATCATACTCCCTGAGCGATATCTCGATGAAAGAGTCATGCTCTCCGCTGATGCCGTGCTTGAATGCATTCTCCACCAAAGATATAAAAATTAAGGGAGAAATAAGGGTGTTGGCGGTATCGGAATAATCGAACCGGGTGGTCAGCTGCACATGATCGGCCAGGCGGATGCGCATCAGTTCAATGTAGTTACGCATGAATTCAGCCTCCTGCCGCAGCGGTACGAAGTTCTGGTTGTTGTCGTAGAGAAGATGCCGCAGCAGCTTGCTCAGGTCCATCACCGCCTGTTGTGCCTTGGGAGGGTTAAACTCAATCAGTGCGTAGATGTTATTCAACGTGTTGAGCAGGAAGTGCGGGTTGATCTGGTTCTTCAGGTTCTGCAGCTCCGCCTCCGACTTGGCTTTGGCAAGCTCCTTGCGTTCATTCTCCACCTGCAGCCAGCGCACAGTCATCTTCAAAGCAACACTCAGCCCCATCATCATAAAGAGCGATGTGGAGTTACGCAGTAAAAACAACAGCAGGAAATAGTTATTGGGGCGGCCACGCCAACGGGGCCTCAGATGAGGCATCAACAATTCCAGCAGCTCTCGCGTGAAATGCATGATGAACGAGACAGCGATGATCAGGACGATGTTCCAGAGGATATAAGCCCTTGTTTTACCCTTGAAGAGCAGCTGGTCGATCAGCAGAAAGAAGTTGAGATAGAAAACCAGCAGGAAGCCCAGCATCTCCGGTATGGAACGCAGGAAAGGGCGCCAGGTGAAGATGCGTTCCGAATCAATAAAAAAGTATGGGAGGATGAAGATCACCCCCCATAGCAGCAGATGTACGAACAGGTTGTTCCAACTGCTCCTTGGTTCTTGTTTCAATGCCTGTCCCATTTCTCCTCCTTTGTTTATCTGACTGGAATATTACATCCTGCCACGTCCGCCACCGTGACCAAATCCTCTCTGCGGCATCATATCCTGTGCGGTGGCACCCCCTTTGAAGATGTTGAAGCGATAGACGAAGTGCACCATGAAGTAGCTGGTCAGCGTGTTGGTCGTGGTGTCACGGATGTAGTTAGAGGTAACACTGCGGCTGATATTGCTGCGCTGCTGCAGGATATCGTATATCTTAAAACGGATGGTACCATTCTTTTGTTTAAAAACAGTCTTCTGTAATGATGCATTCCAGAGCCATTCATTCTGCTCGAACCCGTCGGTGTAGCCCGAGTTGGTGGAGTAGTTGATGTCACTCTCCAGAGTGAGATCCCACGGCAGGTAGATGGAGGTGGATGCGTTGCCTCCGTAGTTGAGGTAGTTCTGATCCTGCTGCCCCTCCAGGCTGTTGGTCACGTTGTTGTAGTTGACGTTCCCACGTACTGCAAAGTCGAACTGGTCCGAACGGAAATTGAGCCCCAACACCTCCATCAGTGACATCCGCTTGTTGGTGTTCTTGTCTTCGCCGGTAAACTCAATTTTTTCAATATCTAATTCTTCTACGGATGATTTGGTATAACCGCTGGTGTTGCTGTAGCTGGCAAACGACATGGAGAAGAGTGAGAACTTGATGTTGCCCAGCGGCACGTTGAACATCATCCGTCCGTTCACGTTCCAGTTACCCTCCACGTTGCGGTAGGTATTCACCCTGCGACCGGAGTTCACATTGGTGTATGTAGCCGATACGATGTCGTTGGTCATGTAACCACCGTTGACAAACGTGTTAAACGAGCTGGCCTTCTCCGGATTGGACCATTGGTAGCGAATGTTGAGGCGATGCTCGAACGAGGGCTTCAAATCAGGATTACCCATTGTGATGTTGAGTGGACTGGTCACATCCACCACGGGCGAGAGCTGCGATATCGAGGGTTGGTCGGTGTCACCATAGTAACGCAGACGCAGGTTCTGGGTACGGCTCCAGCGATAGTTGAGCTGTGCCATGGGCGAGTAGTTGACCACCTTCTGCTCACCCTGGTAGATCATACTGTCACCCACAAAGGTCTTGCTGCGTGAAGAGGAGGGTTGCACTGAGAAGCCGAACATATAGTCATATTTCTCCCTCACCCCCTTGAAGTTGGCCTCTATCTCCTGACTCACAAAGTTGTTCTCCAATCGTTTGCTGTAATCAGTGTCGAGCACGGTATAGTTACCGTTGTCATCTTTTTTTCGGGTGTCTCTGTCCGAATCGGAGTTGTTTGTATTGTACTGGTAGGCCAACTGCAGGAAGTGGTTGTCACCCAGCGGCTCCACATAGGAGAGATAACCTCTCCATGAACGGTTCTCACTGATATTGGTGAAACGCTGATCAATCAGGTCATCGTCACGGTTACCATTGTAAAAGGTCCCTGAGAGATTCGTTCCTTTATTTTCAGAGTCACCACCACGTGCTCTCACCTGAACACTCAGGATTCTCCCCTCTTTGCCCAGCTCACGGCTGGCATCGAGGTTGAGTGAATAGTTCTTTCCGGTACCCTCAGAAAAATAATCAGAGTCCCCATAGTTGATGGTGTCACCGGTGAGCTCACTCTCAGTAATAAAATCACCTGTCTCATTGCGCTCGTTGGTGTAATAGGAGAAAGCGGGACGAAAGATAATGCGTGTGGCGGAGTCGGGCTCCCACTCAAGGCGCAGGTCTGCCCCAAAGTTCTGGCTGATGCTGTTTGATCTGTTTTTTTCAGTCTCAAGGGTATTTCCCGCACTGAGGATGTTCTGGGTGAAGACATCCGAGTTGACATTGGTATCGGTGAAGCCGTAACGTACGTTGCCACCCAGCTTCAGCTCGGGTGTGAACTGTTTGCTGAAGTTGCCGCCGATGTTACCGGAGGTGGAAATACCGCTTCTGCCTCCCCATCCGCCTCTGCGGCCACCGCCGCCCATGTTCCCGAACATGGCCGATGCAAGATCGGAGAAGCCGGCATTGTTGGTGTTGTTGATGCCTCCCAGGAGTGTAAGCTGATCTTTATCTTTCATATAGTTGACCATCGCATTGCCTTCATATCTATCCTGGCTGCCATAGCCGGCAAAAGCATTGCCGAAGAGCCCCTCTTTCATGCCGGGTCGTACGGTGAGGTTGATCACGTTCTCCTCTTCACCATCGTCGAAACCGGTCATCTGTGCCTGCTCCGTTCTACGCTCGAGGACCTGCAGCTTGTCCACCATCCTGGCCGGCAGGTTCTTCGATGCCACCTTAGGGTCATCACTGAAGAACTCCTCCCCGTCGACCAGGATCTTGGTGATCTCTTTGCCGTTAACGGTGATCTTGCCCTCATTGTCGATCTCCACGCCGGGCATCTTCTTGAGCAGATCCTCCACCACGGCACTCTCTGTAACCTTGTATGAGTCGGCATTGTATTCCAGAGTATCCCCCCTCACGGCGATCTCGGCAGCCTTGGCGGTCACCACTGTCTCGGAGAGCAGGATGTTGTCATTTTTTAGTGCAATGCTACCCAGCCTGACATTGGCTTGCTCCGCAGTCACCTCTACATTACGGTATTCATTCAAATAACCGATGTAGGATACCTGCAGGATGTAACCGCCCCGGTTCACCGGGATGGAAAAACGACCATTCTCGTCACTGGCCTTACCGGTGACGAAGGTGCTGTCAGCCTGCCGTAAGATGCGAATATTGGCTAGTGGTACAGGTTCTTCGGTCACGCTGTCAATCAGCCTGCCCGAGATGGTGTTGCCGGATGGTGCCTGGGCCGTTAGGGTGAATGTGGCGCCAAGAGTGAGAAGAAGGAAGAGCGTTATTTTTTTCATGTTGTCTTCAACAGATTACTTGATTCGTAATTGAAATGAATTTAGAAACACTGCACAAAAATAGTTCGTGCAAGGGTGTGTGGCAAATGAAATAGATGAACAAAGCGGTTTTATCGACCAATCGCCCTCATACGTGGAGCAATGATGCAGGCGTAGGGAATAAAAAAATCAATCTGCCCGATTCTATTAATTTTTTTTTACTTTTGTCCATCATTCAAAAGATCATATAAGAAATTCATTACCCGCCCCGGGTAAGTAAACCGACCTTTTATGTTGAAATCATTAAAAAATGAAGATTGGGTAGCCACCATCATCGGTGGAGTGATACTGTTATTTGTGATTCTTTTCCCATCGATGATGCAGCACTATGCTGCCGTTTCGGTGATTGTTGCACTGCTGGCCTGGCTGGGGTACCGTTTCATGGGTAACCGCGACAGCGGGCAGTTCCTGCTCTCTTTCGCTGTCATCTTCCTTCTGGCATGGCTCTCACGAAGCCTCACCGGCATCCCCTTCATCAAGAGCACCGGCTTTGAATCGGTCTTCTTTGCCGTGATCATCGGCCTGCTGATCCGAAACACCATCGGCCTGCCCAAATGGCTGGCACCGGCGGCCCGCAGTGAGTACTACATCAAGGCGGGACTGGTGATCCTGGGTAGCTCCATCTTCTTTCAACAGATCATGGTGGCAGGGTCTCTCGGCATGTTGCAGGCGGTTATTGTGGTGCTCTCGGTATGGTACTTCAGCTTCTGGGTAGCAACCCGTCTCTTTCGCATCGACAAGGAGATGTCGATCCTGCTCTCCAGCGCGGTCTCTATCTGTGGTGTCTCGGCGGCAGTGGCCACCAGCGGTGCCATGAAGGGAGACCCGAAGAAGCTCTCGTTCGTGATCTCACTGGTGCTGATCATCGCCATCCCAATGATGTACCTCCTCCCCTGGCTGGCTCAAATGATTGGTCTGAGTCAGGAGGTGGCGGGTGCATGGCTGGGTGGCACCATCGACACCACCGCAGCGGTAGTAGCCTCCGGTAAGTTTATCGGTGAAACAGCTGAGAAATACAGTGTGATTATCAAGTCGGCACAGAACGTGCTGCTGGGAGTGGCAGCCTTTGCCATCTCCATCTACTGGTCCTACAAGGGAACCAACAGTGACATACGTCCTTCGGGGAGTGTCCTCTGGGAGCGTTTCCCCAAGTTCGTGCTGGGTTTCATGGCTGCCTCACTGGTGTTCAGTTTCGCGTTCGACCTGGAAACAGGTAAGGCTTTGTCGAAGGTGGCCAACAAGGGGGCGCGTGAGCTTCTCTTCTCGCTGGCCTTCGTCAGCATCGGCCTGGAGACTGATTTCCGTTATATCTTCAAGAAAGGAAATGCCAAATACATCTGGTCGTTCCTGACGGCACAGACCTTCAACATCCTGCTCACCCTGCTGATTGCCTGGTTGCTGTTTAGCTCCCTGTAAGCAACTATCGCGGTAGCTGCCTGTCAGAGTTCGCGTGCCAGCTTGATCCACCGGAAGTTGGCTTTCTCGGCTGTGATCTCCACCCAGCTATCCAGTTGAAACTCGAAGCAGACGGCAGAGGCGGTGGGGAGGTTATCGAGACGCACCCCCAGGTGATTGACCAGCTCGGTCACTCCAGGGTTGTGTCCCACGTAAAGACAGCTCTCCACACTGTCGGGCAGCTTGGAGATGGTGTTGAGGATCCAGGCGGCAGGTGCGAAATAGAGGTTCTGGTCGGTATGGATCATCTCTTCAGGATAACCCACACCCCCAGCTGCAAGGATGGCGGTCTCGTGAGCTCTTTTTGCCGAAGAGGTGAGTATCAGGTCAGGAGTGGCGGCACGCTTACCAATGTACAAACCCATATCACGTGCGTTCTTTTGTCCCCTGTCGGTGAGTATCCGGTCATAGTCATCCTTTGCCATGGTGTCATGTTCGGCTTTGCCATGTCGCAGAATTATCAATTGCTTCATCTTTTTTCTGTGGTTTCTTTGGCTGCAAAATTACGGATAATTTTTCACAAATGCTTCAGCAACCACCCTGCACCTGTAGAAAAATAGAGCGAAAAATAAAACCTTTCCTCCTCTTTTTGTGTTTTATAACAAACCACTACGCTATGACTAAAAAAATCGCAAAAACAGCAGGCATCATTGTCGCGGCATTGCTCCTGCTGTTGACTGCGGCCTATCTCTACCGTTCATTTTCCGTAAACTACCGTACAACAGCGCCAAACATGACCGGTCTGTTGATCACCGGCCTCATTGCAGGGGGACTGATCACCTATCTCTGGGTACAACTGCGTCATGCCCGGCGCATGCAAAGCCGGGTGCGCAGTGAATCGCACACGGTGGTCGAGGGTGTGAAGCGTGTCTTCAAGATCGTCCTGGCCGAGGGGCAGCTCAATGAGATCTACAACTACGAGAACACGAAGAAGCTTCTCAATTTCATCCCCTCCACAAAAAAGGCATTGGTGATAGTCCGCGCGCAGGTCATGATGGGTTACGATGTGGAGAAGTGCCGCTGGCAGATCGACGAGGAACAGAAGAGGGTACGGCTGCTGGAGTTCCCGAAACCGGAGATCTTCTCGGTGGAGACCGATTTCAATTATTACTATTTCGAAGATGACCTGTTCAACTTCATCGGGCGAAATGACCTGCAGAAGATACAGGAGCTGGCCAAAGAGCAGGTTAAGAAGGCGGCGCTAAAAAGCAGTCTGACCAAGATCGCCGCCGACCAGATGAAACTGCTGCTCAGTGAGGTGATCTCTGCCAATCACTGGCAGATTGAGAATCTGTCGCTGATTGATGATTATAAGTATCCTGAACCGGAAAAGGAGAAACAGGATCCCGATGAACCTACTGCAGCCGGGCTGTCACTCGATCAACAACATTCGTCCAGGCTGAAAATGGGCAGACTGATCAGCATGGCGACCGATCTGCTCAAACCCTGACCCGATATCATACAGATAAACGGCGGCACTCCCTGTAATGAGGTGCCACCGTTCCTCTCTTTAACATGCTACAGCGGGGTTACTCCCAGCTGAGCAGCACCTTACCGCACTGACCACTCTCCATCACATCGAACCCTTTCTGGAACTCATCGATGTGAAAACGGTGTGTGATGATGGGTGTCAGGTCGATGCCGGAGATGATCATCTGCTCCATCTGGTACCATGTCTCCCACATCTCCCGTCCGTAGATACCCTTCAGTGTAAGCGCCTTGAAGATGATCTCGTTCCAGTCGACCTGGGTGTTATTGGGCAGGATGCCCAGCAGTGAGATCTTGGAACCGTTGTACATATTGTCGATCATCTCACGGAAGCCCGCGGGAGAGCCTGACATCTCAAGCCCCACGTCGAAGCCGCGCATGCCGAGCTTCTGTACGGCCTGTGCAATGGTCTCCCCCTTCGAGGGGTTTACCGTGAGGGTAGCCCCCATCTTACGCGCGATATCGAGTCGGTATTCGCTCAGGTCGCTCACCACGATGTAACGAGCGCCGGCAAAGCGACAGATGGCGGTAGCCATGCTACCGATCAGACCCGCTCCGGTGATGAGCACATCCTCTGCGATCAACGGAAAGGAGAGAGCGGTATGGGTGGCATTTCCGAAGGGATCCATGATGGACGCGATCTCATCGGGGATACGAGGGTCGAGCTTCACCACATTGGCAGCCGGCAGTGAGAGATATTCGGCAAAGGCACCATCGCGGTGGACCCCCACGCCGATGCTGTTCTCACAGACATGAAGCTTGCCGCGGCGACAATTGCGGCAGTGGCCACAGGCGATGTGTCCCTCACCGGTCACCCGGTCACCCACCTTCAGGTTTGTCACGCCGCTGCCCATATCCACGATCTCACCCACATACTCATGACCGATGGTCATGGGTGTCTTGATGGTCTTCTGCGACCAGTCGTCCCACTTATAGATGTGCAGGTCGGTGCCACAGATTGATGTCTTCTTTATCTTGATCAGTACCTCGTTCACACCGATGGAGGGAACGGGAACCTCTTCCATCCAGATGCCTTTCTCCGGACGCAGTTTTACCAGTGCTTTCATATCTGTTTAGCTTTTAGCGGTCAGCTTTCAGCTTTCAGCTTTTGGTGCTGAAAGAGTCAGCAGACAGCGGTTTGATTTTAAGCTTTCAGCAGTCAGCGGTGAGCTTTCAGCGATAAGTGCTGAAAGACACATCAGACAGCAGTTGGGTTGTTAAATGATCTCCCGTTTTTTCCCTACCCTGATAAAGGCGGTGATGGCTCTGTCGAGGTGATCGCGTCTGTGTCCGGCGGAGAGCTGCACACGGATACGGGCCTGCTCTTTCGGCACCACGGGGTAATAGAAACCGGTGACGTAGATGCCCTCCTCCAGCAGGTCGGCAGCGAACTGTTGCGACAGTCGGGCGTCGTAGAGCATCACGGCACAGATGGCCGACTGGGTGGGTTTGATGTCGAAACCGGCATCCTTCATGCGACTCACGAAATAATCGACGTTTTCATGCAGCTTGTCCTGTAACTCGTTCGACTCCTGCAGAAGGCGGAACGCCTCGGTGCCTGCAGCTGCCACCAGGGGTGGGATGGAGTTGGAGAAGAGATAGGGACGCGAGCGCTGGCGCAGCATGTCGATGATCTCCTGCCGACCGGTGGTGAAGCCGCCAATGGCACCTCCAAAAGCCTTGCCCAGGGTGCCGGTGATGATGTCCACCTCACCCTCCACATTGTAGAGCTCGGTCACCCCTTTACCGGTACGGCCTACCACGCCGGCGGAGTGGCTCTCGTCCACCATCACCAGTGCGTTGTACTGTCTGGCCAGCTCCATGATGCGGTCGAGTGGCGCCACGTTGCCATCCATGGAGAAGACACCGTCGGTGACGATGATGCGGAAGCGTTGTGCCTGAGCCTCCTTCAGCTTCACCTCGAGGTCAGCCATATCTGCATTGGCGTAGCGGTAGCGTTTCGCCTTGCAGAGGCGCACACCATCAATGATGGAGGCATGGTTGAGTGCATCGGAGATGATGGCATCCTCCTCGGTGAAGAGGGGCTCAAAGAGACCGCCGTTGGCGTCGAAACAGGCGGCGTAGAGGATGGTATCGTCGGTGCCGAAGAAACGACTGATGGTCTCCTCCAGTTGCTTATGGTAGTCCTGTGTGCCACAGATGAATCGCACCGACGACATGCCGTAGCCACGCTCCTCAAGAGCTTTAGCTGCCGCACTGATCAGTCGCGGATGATCAGATAGTCCCAGGTAGTTATTTGCACAGAAATTGATCACCTCCTGTCCCGATTCCACCCTGATCTCCGCCCGCTGCGGTGTGACAATGATTCGTTCCCGTTTGTAAAGACCTGCCTCTTCAATCGCCTTCAATTCGGCCTGCAGGTGTTGTTGCATTTTACCGTACATGGTTTTTCAATATTTTGTTTTTGGTTCAAAGTTTCTGGTTCGATATTCCTGGTCCGATGTTCCTGGTTCAAAGCTGACAGCTAACCGCTAACCGCTCACAACTGACCACTATTTATTCTGCCTCATCCGTGAGGGAGGAGGGAAGTGATTTCTTCGCTTTCACGCCCAGCTCGCGTAGCTTCTCCGCCTGTCCGATCAGGTTACCCCTACCCGACTTGAGCTGTCCATATGCATTGTCATAGCTGCGTCGTGCCCGTTCGAGATGGGTATCGATCTCGGTGAGGGAACCGACGAAGTTGACCAGCTTGTCGTAGAGGGCAGCCCCTCTTTCGGCGATCTCGAGGGCGTTGCGGTTCTGGTACTCCCGTTTCCACAGATCAGCGATCAGCTTGAGGGCGGCGATCAGGTTGGTGGGACTGATCAGCAGGATCTTCCTGTCATAGGCGTACTGCCACAACGACTCCTCATGCTGCAGCGCCAGGAGGTAAGCCGGCTCGTTGGGGATGAACATCATCACGAAGTCGAGCGACACGGCATACTCCTGGTAGCTCTTGCGGCTCAGCTCATCGATATGACGCCGCACGGAGCGCAGGTGCTCACCTATCAACCGTTCTTGCTCTTCCGGATCGTCACAGCCCACGTAGTTAGCATAGGCGGTGAGCGACACCTTGGCGTCGATGATCACCCGTCGCTCGTCGGGGTAGGCGATAATCACATCGGGTTGCATGCGACTGCCCTGCTCGTTGGTGAGGGTATTACCATCGCCATCGCGTAGGAACGCCTGCACGAAATACTCACGCTCCTTCACCAGCCCGGAGCGCTCCAGGATGTTCTCCAGGATCATCTGTCCCCAGTCGCCCTGTATCTTGCTGTTACCTTTCAACGCGTTGGTCAGGTTGACCGCTTCGGTACTGAGACGGTCGTTCAGCTCTCTCAGTTTCTTCACCTCCTCACCCAGCGAGAAGCGCTCCTTGGCCTCGGTGACGTACACCTCCTCCACCTTGCGGCGAAAGCGGTCGATATTCTCTTCCAGTGGCTTCAGGATGATGTTGATGTTCTCCTTGTTCTGGCGTGCGAAGCGATCGCTTTTCTCCTCCAGTATCCGGTTGGCGATCTGCTCGAACTCCAGGTTAAACTGTTTGTGCAGGGTGGTGATCTCACTCTTCTGGCTCTCCAGCTTTTCGATCATTGCCCTGTTTTCGGCCGTGACGGTTGCCAGTGAACGGTGCAGCGACTGGTTCTTCTCCATGAGTGCCGCATGCTCACTCTTCGGGATCATCTTCGATCGCATGTGGAGTACAGCCATGATCCAGGCGATCACGCCGCCCGCCACAAAACCGATCAGAAGATAAAGTAACGCCATAGCCTGTTTTTCTCATATTCACTTCTCAACAGCAGAGAAGGAGCCTTCTGTAGCCCACTCTCCCTTTATTTGATGCTCTTCAGCTGGTGTCCCATCCGCTTCTTCTTGGTCTCCATGTAAAAATGGTTGTAGGCGTTGGGCTCGATCTCCAGCGGCACGTTCTCCACCACCTCCAGACCATAGGCCTCCAGTCCAATCCGTTTGGTGGGGTTGTTGCTCATCAGTCGCATCTTGCTGACACCCAGGCTGCGCAGGATCTGGGCTCCCACGCCATAGTCACGCTCGTCGGCCTGGTAACCCAGGTGCAGGTTGGCGTCGACAGTGTCGAGGCCCTCTTCCTGCAGCTTGTATGCCGCCACCTTGGCCATCAGCCCGATGCCACGTCCCTCCTGGTTGAGGTAGACCAGCACCCCTTTGCCCTCCTTCTCGATGAGCTGTAGTGCCTTGTGCAGTTGATCGCCGCACTCGCAACGCATCGATCCGAAGATGTCGCCGGTCATGCAGGAGGAGTGTACCCGTACCAACAGAGGTTCGTCATCTTTCCATTCACCCTTGATAAGGGCCACATGTTCCTGACCGGTTGATATCTGCTGAAAAGCGACCATCCGGAAATCACCATAGGCGGTGGGCAGGTGTACCGACACGCCGCGTTCGATAAGCGATTCGCTCTTGAGGCGGTACTTGATCAGGTCGGCCACCGATACGATCTTCAGGTTGTAATTGCGGGCCATCTCCATCAGCTCGGGGAGACGTGCCATGGAGCCGTCCTCCTTCTTGATCTCGGCGAGCGCCCCGGCAGGGTAGAGACCGGCCAGCCGTGCAAAGTCGATGGTAGCCTCGGTGTGACCCGCCCTGCGCAATACACCCTTTGTCTGGGCACGCAGCGGGAAGATGTGACCGGGGCGGCCAAAATCCTCGGGAGCGGTCTCCTTGCGGGTGAGCGCCAGGATGGTTTGGGCCCTGTCGTATGCCGAGATGCCGGTGGTGCAGCCTTGTGTGAGCAGGTCGATGGAGACGGTGAAGGGTGTGGAGTGCACCGAGGTGTTGTGCGACACCATCATGGGGAGCTCCAGCTCCTCCGCCCGTTCGCGTGTGATCGGTGCGCATATCAGACCGCGTGCATGGGTCTCCATGAAGTTGATCTTTTCGGGGGTGATGCACTCTGCGGCGATCACCAGATCCCCCTCATTCTCCCTGTCCTCGTCGTCCACCACAATGATGAAGTTGCCTTTCCGTATCTCTTCAATGGCTTCTTCAACTGTGTTTAATGTAATTATTTGTTCCATTTAATTGAATTGATTTTGTGCGGTTTTTTCGTTCATCGCGGGGTGATCTTTCAGGATGATACCTGCCAGCTCCCCACTGCGTTGCGCGATGTTTCCCAGATCGTTTTTGATTCGCATTTCAAACGGATAGGCAACCAGCCTCAACAGGATGCCCACAGGGAAGAGGTACATCGCGATGCGTGCCGGCAGAGAGCCGGGTTTGAAGAGACGCACGTTGCTGATCAGCACGGGGAACTCCTCCGCCTTGGCCAGTATATCGAGGTCATGTGCGTTAGAGACCTGGTTGAGTGTGATCTCCATCTTGCTTTTGAGCATGCGCAGCTCCTGTTCGTAGCCCTCGTCGTTCCAATATCCCCTGTATGAGAAGCCGTTGTACTTCTCCAATATATGGTTCGTGATCTCTTCTATTTCGTTCAGATTATCTACGATAACGTTGTAGTCCGGCTTGTCGATCACCACGCTCTTGACCGGGTATGTTCTTTTTTCGCGGATGAAGAAAAGTCGTCGTAAGAACTGAATGTAGGTATCGGCATTCATGATCACCGAGTCGTTCATCGCCTTGTAAGTGAGGAACACGCCAATGGGCAGGAGGATGAGCGCACTGAACCACATGCCGAACCAGTGAACCCATACACCATCGCGGGTCATCTTATACCCCACGTTGTCCACGATGTAGTAGATGATGAACAGGATCACCGAGATGACAATAGGGGTGCCCAGCCCACCTTTCCTCACGATGGATCCCAGGGGGGCCCCGATGAAGAAGAAGAGGAGGCAGGTGAAAGGGATGGTGAACTTACGGTGCCACTCCACCCAGTGACGGTTGATGGTCTTTCGCGTGGTGGTCTTATTGAGAGAGCGAAACAGGAACTCGTTGCTGTTGTTTTCTGCTTTCTGAAAAGCATTCTGCATGATTGTGGATTGCTTGTTCAGCTCCATTGACAGCAGTAGCGTATCGGGACGGGGCACCTCCACCTCAGCGTTGTGACCCGCCAGGATCAGTGAATCTTTCTGTTGCGCGGGATAACTGTTCCTGAAAGAGAGATGGGAGTAGCTCTTCATCAGCTTCCTGTCCACCACGTTGACACTGTCGAGGATCACCGTCATGGAGTCGATCGATAATCCCAGCTCCGTGAGATTCTTGGAGACGTAGTTGCTGGTTGAACTGCCTTCAATCACATCCTCACCCATACGGTTGAAATTGGCATCGTAAGAGATCATCATGGTCTTGGTGTCGAAGTTCTCCCGTGCATAGGGTACAAAATCGCCACGGTAAGCCGATGATGAGCCCTCCGTGAAGTTCTGGAACTGCTGTCCGCTGTACATGGTGAAGAGGATCATGGTCTTATCCTCGGTCATGCTCATCCGTGCCGAATCACAGACGATCACCGCCATATTGTTAAATCCGCTCGCCACCTCGTAGATCATCACATCATAGAGCATGCCTGTCTCCCGGTTTTTCTTGCCCACATAGAGGTTGTAACCATCTATCTCCTTGTAGAAGACACCCTCCGGCACATCCAACTCGGGTGATGCCTGACGGATAGAGATCAGCAGGGAATAAAATTTGGTCTGAATCCTTGGAAGGGCATTGTTCTGGAAGAAGAAAGCACCCACGCTGATGAAGGCAATGAGGATGATCAGCGGCTTCATGGTCTTCAGCAGGGGTATGCCGGCCGATTTGATGGAGAGCAGTTCAAGGTTCTCGCCCAGATTACCGAAGACCATGAGAGAAGCCAGCAGTATTGCCAATGGCAGCGCCATGGGGATCAGGTTGAGGGCAGCGTAGAAGAACATCTCCCCTAGCACCTCCAGTCCCAGTCCCTTGCCCACCATGTCCTCCACATACTTCCAGAGGAACTGCATCAGCACCAGGAAGAGACAGATGGCGAAGGTCATCAGAAAAAGCGGCAGGAAGGTAGTGAGGATATACCGGTATAACCGCTTTATGTGAAAAATATTATTCATCAGGACAGCAGAAATGATGATCTGTTTATTTTGATGACAAAGATAGTAAAATCAAACGGAGAATCGTGGTTCAGAAAGTGTAAAGATGATTAAAGAGAGCAGCCTGGTGAACAGTTGCAAGCTGATGAGATGTCAAACGCCAAGGCGTCTTTTGAGTAGCTCCACCTGTGTCTCCCAGAGAGCGATGGCATCGCCTTTCTCATCAGGTTCGGTGAAGTCGGTGACTTCCAGGGTCATCTCACCCGAGAGGTCGAGTTTACGCAGGATAAACTCGAAATAGATCTCCTCATCCTCCTCATCCAGCCAGTGGTAGCGGATAAGCGTCTGGGGTTTGCTGCAGACAATCTGAGCAACGTTTGATGACTTACCCCACAGGAAGGTATATCGTGTTTCTGTTTCATCCATCAACACCTCATCGGCAAACCATTCCGAGAGCCCGTCAATCTGACTAATCATGCGCCATAAGCTGGTTTGAGTTGCGTTTCCCATCAGAAACTCGATATGAAACTTATCCTTCGACATCTTACTAGTTAAAATATGGGTCACAATATACAACAATTTTCCGGATCTTCCCAGAAATGAAGAGACAAAAAAGGGAGCAGCAGAAGTGGTGTCAGAGTGAGTCGGTTAGCATAAAAAATATTGTGAAAAAAGCTGCTCCCGTTGTGGGAAGCAGCTTTTGAAGAGTGATCATTCACCGGATCACTGTACCGGTATATATTCCACGAAGGCTTCGATCGCCTCATAGGAAGCGAGTCCCAGCTGCCAGTAGGTGTCGGCAGTGGTGCGGTTACGCTCTTCGGAGCGTTGCCAGAAGAGTCGTTCATCATCACCCAGGAAAGGAGCACTCTCCATCTGTGACTGGTGACGGAGGATGGCATTACGTTTCTGACGCAGCTCCTCGGGTGAGAGGGGTACGGCCATCTCGATGTGGTCGATCTCCCACTCCATCCATGCACCGCGGTACATCCATATGCGACAGTCCTTGAACCACTCCTCCTCTTTGATCATATCTACGGAGGCGAGGATGGCGTCAAGGCATACCTTGTGGGTACCGTGCGGGTCAGCCAGGTCTCCAGCCACGTAGATCTGGTGCGGCTTGATGGTCTCTATAAAATCCTTCACGATCATCACATCCTTCTCGCTGATGGGGTTCTTCTTCACCTTACCCGTTTCGTAGAAGGGCAGGTCGAGGAAGTGTACGTTCTCCTCGGGGAGACCCACGTAGCGGTCAGCCGACCGTGCCTCTTCACGGCGGATACGCCCCTTGATGAATAGGATGTCGGGGGTGTCAATATCTTCGTTGGTCTTCTCATGCAACAGGTAGTTACGGATGCTCTCATACTTCTCGAGCAGGTCCCTGTTCCCGGGTGTGAACTTCTTGCGCATGCTGTTTAACACCGATATGTAACGGATCACCTCCTCATCGCCCACGGCGATGTTGCCCGAGGTCTGATAAGCCACATGTACCTCGTGTCCCTGGCTCACCAGCCGCTGGAAGGTACCTCCCATGGAGATGACATCATCATCGGGGTGGGGACTGAAGATGATCACCCGTTTGGGATAAGGCTTGGCCCGCTCGGGGCGGTAGGTATCATCGGCGTCGGGCTTGCCACCGGGCCAGCCGGTGATGGTATGCTGCAGGTCATTGAATATCTTGATGTTGACATTGTATGCCGATCCGTAGAGGGTGATCAGCTCACTCAGGCCATTGTCGTTGTAATCCTTGTTGGTCAGCTTCAGGATCGGCTTGTCTACCACACCACAAAGCCAGACGATGGCACGGCGTATCAGCTTGCTGGTCCAGTCACAGTTGGTCACCAGCCAGGGGCGACTGATGCGGGTCAGCTCAGATGCAGCCGCCAGGTCGACAAACAGTTTCGTCTCACCGTGTGTCTGCAGGATCGATCCCGGCACCATGTCGGTCACGGCTCCCTCCACGATATCGCGGATGCTCTGTGCCTTCTGCTCGTTCCAGGCTATCAGCGAGATCTTGCGAGCCTGCATCATGTCAGAGAGTCCCATGGTGATCGCACTCAACGGCACCCTGTCGAGCGATCCGAAGTTGCGTGCGATATCCTTACGGGAGTCACCGTCGAGCATCACCATCCGTGTCTGTGAGTGTAGGCTGCTGCCGGGCATGTTGAATCCCACATTTCCTTTGCTGCCGAGGCCCAGCAGCAGATAATCCAGTCCCCCCTTCTTTTGGAGGCTCTCCTCATACTCCTCACATCTGTCACTGATCAGATCCTTCTCTGCGGTGGCATCGGGGGAGAAGATGTTCGCCGGGTCAATGTCTATTTTATCCAGAAAAACCTCTTTCAACATCTGTAGATTGCTGAAAGCGAAGTCGAGCACGGGATAAAACTCATAGGTGTTGAACACCACCAGGTTGCGGAAGCTGACATTATTCTCCATATGCAGCTTAACCAACTCCTCATAGACAGGCAGAGGCGAAGCACCGCCACTGATGCCCAGCACGAATGTTTCCCCCTGCTGTTGTTTAAGCAACATCTCCTCAACTATTTCAGCGGCAATCTCCACAGCCGCATTTTTCGCCTCTTCATAGATGGCGATAGGCAGTTTTTCGTAGCGAGCCAGGTTGTATTCCTCAAAATCGTTTTCCGGTTTGTAGTACTTCTTTGGCACGCGATCAAGCGTGATGTGTGAACTCAGATCCATTCGCATATTGTCAATACATTATGGTGATATTTTTCCTGTTTCTATAACATCCTGGAGCGGGACTTGTTTCCCTGTGACATCATTATTATCATTTATGACAAATCAGGCATTAACCTCCTTTTTCAGGTCCATGTTCCGCGTGATCCGGGCATAGAAGAAGAGGGCGATGGCCGAGATGGCACCGATGCCCACGAAGACATACCAGATATAGTGTGCATGTTGGGTGGCGGCACCATAGGCGATATGATCCACAATACCAGCTTCATCCATGAAGAGCCTCGGGTCGGGGCAGTACTTGTCGAGCAGGAAGCCGGAGAGACCGAAGGCAAAAAGGTAGGAGAAGAAGGAGTGGAGGTGGCTGAAGCCGAGGTAGAGTCCCTCCTCCCCTGCGGGTGCCTGCAGTGAGAAGTACTCCAGGTAGCGAGGTGAGATGAAACACTCGGCCAGTGCCTGAAAGGCAATACCTACGATCATCATGAAAGCCACGGGATGCAGTCCCAGGATATAGGCCTCCCCCACCTGCGATCCTAGCGACATCAGTAGTGCCGAGAAGGGGATGATGATCATGCCGGTCATCATGGAGGCGATGGCACTCCGCTTCTTCATCAGCGAAGTGACGAAGTTGACCGCCAGGAAGACCACCAGGGGGTTCACGTTGGCGTACCACCCCGGTGAGGCACTCTCACCAATCATGCGGATCACATACTTGGGCATGGTGGCATACATCTGACCCTGTATCATCCAGAAGCCGCTGACGATGATGATCAACAGCATCAGCCGGCCGTTGAGCAGCACCTTACCCATGGCACGTCCTATCTGCAGGAAGCTCTTGCCCTTGCCTTCTGTTTTGGTTGATTTATAGAAGAAATAAACAGCGACCAGTGCCAGAAGGGTCATGGCGGCGGAGAAGTAGTTGAGGTAGACCAGTCCTTGGTCGCCCATGCTCCTGCGCAGCGGATCCACCACCGTCTTGCCGGTGAAAGCCCCGATGTTGACCATCATGTAAAAGATGGAGTAGCCACGAGCCCTGTTCTCGGGTGTGGTCTCGCGTGCTACTGTGCCGGAGATGACCGACTTGATGAAGGCGCCACCGATCACCACCAGTACCAGTGGTGCGATGATCGACCAGCGGAGATAACTCTCCTGCAGGCCGGTGTAGGTGGTGATCATCTCATAGTCGACCAGTCCGGCGCTCTCCAGCAGGGTGGGCAGGATGCCCAGACCGGCGTATCCCAGCGTTAGCAGGGTGAAGGCCAGTATGATGGCTGACCGGAAGCCTATCTTATCGGCATAGGCACCTGCGAAGAGCGGCAGCAGGTAAAGCGAGGCCGAGAAGATGCCGGCAATGACACCTGCTTCGATATCGGTAAAACCCCACACATTGGAGAGGTAAAGGGTGATGACGATGAATACGGCATAGTAAGCCAGTCGCTCGAGCAGCTCAACGAAATTGGCCACCCAGAAAGGTTTTGTAAATTTAACCATCGGCAGGGATCTTGTCGTTAATTAGAGTGAATTTAAATTTGCAAGCAAAGATATGCAATTATTTTAATATATAAGTTCTGATTCCTTGATTACTTCACAACCATTGCACCTTATTCCAGGTCGACCACGGTAATACCGGCACCTCCGAACTGTACATGCTCATCCGCGAAGCGACTCACACCGTTTACTGTACCCAGATACTCGCGGATGATCTGCCGCAGGGCACCGGTTCCGGTACCATGTAGGATGCGTACACGGGCCACACCCAGCTGTATGGCATCATCGATGAAGTAGATCACCGCCTGCAGCGCCTCATCGCCCCGCATGCCCCGCACATCGATATCCTGCTTGAAGGAGAGCTTGCGCTCGTGCAGCAGGTCACGGGTGTTGGATGACTTCTGCTCCCGCTTCAGCTGGTTGTTGCTCACCCGCTCCAGCTTCTCGAGAGGCAGTGTCGACTTGATCATGCCGAAGGCGATCGTGGCTTTCTTGCCGGTGACCTCCATAATCTCTCCCACGCTGGTCTGTCCCTTTATGCGTACAGCATCCCCCACCCCGGGCTGCACCTCTTTGGGTGGCTGTTTCACTGACGGAACTGTCGCTTTCTTCTTCACCTTCTTTCGTGGTGATTGCATTCGGCCTGCTCTCTCAGATGCTTCCTTTGCCTCCTCAATCTCGCCGTCACCCAGTCGCTCGCGAAAGCCTTTCAGCTCATTGCGCACTTTCAGCGTCGCCTCCCGCTCCGCCTTCGCCTCCTTGATCTCACGGATGGTCTGCTCGATGCGGGCATTGCTCTCTGCCAGCATCTGCTCCGCCTGCTGTCTGGCTGTTGCCAGTATCTCCTTCTTCTGTTTCCCAATCACCTCCAGGTCAGCCTCATACTTCGTGGCAGCCTCCTCCAGCCGTTTCCGCTCGCGCCGTATCTCGTCGCGCTTCCTTTCCCAGTAACGCTTGTCGCGGGCGATGTCGAGCAGGTACTTGTCCATATTGATGTATTCGCTGCCCACGATCTCAGAGGCATGTGCGATCACCTCCTCCGGTAGTCCTATCTTGCGGGCGATCTCCACGGCGAAGGAGCTGCCGGGGTTGCCTATGGAGAGGCGAAAGAGGGGCTGCATCTCGTGACGGTCGTAGAGCATGGCACCGTTCACCACACCCTCATGCTCGTTGGCGTAGTGTTTCAGGTTCTGGTAGTGGGTGGTGATCACGCCATAGGAGCGGCTGCTGTTGAAACGGTCGAGCAGCGCTTCGGCGATGGCTGCCCCTATCTGGGGCTCGGTACCGCTGCCGAACTCGTCGATCA
>LSQX01103694.1_pt2 | contig 26678 bp, 25 predicted proteins | sample 654561 | NCBI WGS metagenome assembly LSQX01 (sample SAMN04489861, study PRJNA283612) | anaerobic digester metagenome | isolation source: 4 biogas reactors fed with cattle manure at either 37C or 55C with and... | place: Denmark: Kongens Lyngby | collected 2014 | reverse complement strand
AAAGTATACGATCAGCCCTATCAGAGCTCCGCCTATTACAGTGAAAATAGCGTGTATGTCTAAGATGAGTATCAATAATATGGTTACTAGAGTAATTATGGTTGAAAGCTTATCCTTTACCGCTTTTTTGGCAACCTTTATAGCCGCCATTAGAATCAGGGCTACCACAGCGGATCGAATACCCATAAAAGCAGCCTGTACGATCTCGTTGTCTTGGAATTTTGAGAAGAAGGCCGCAATAAGGGTGATAATAATAAATGAAGGTAGTACTACACCCAACATAGCCGCTATTGCACCATATTTCCCCGCTATCTTATAGCCTACAAAGGTAGATGAGTTTATTGCAATGGCACCTGGTATTGATTCCGAAACTGCAAATACATCAATAATCTCCTCTTCATTTTTCACCCAGCCTTTATTGGTTATAACTTCCCTCTCAATTATAGGTATCATAGCATACCCTCCACCAAAGGTAACCGATCCTATCTTAAAGAAGGTCATGAATATATCTATCAGCAATTTAATATTAGTCCTTTTGTCCAATAAGTTTTCCTCCAAAATTCACGCAATTATCGACGAACCTACAGTTATGGTATAATATTGCTTTGTATTCCTTCTCTTGATAACACTTAAATCCAATAAATCATGATTAGTATTTTATCACTTTTTGTGTTATTTGCAAGGCAGATGTAGAATCCAAGGGCTTATCCAGGTTAATAGAGTAAGTTCCTGCCGCCATGATAAACTCACTAAAAAAGATAGAACCCCGATCTTTGTTATCAGGGCTCTAGTGGGGCTCTAACTTTTACACTTATATTTAACCGATACTTATTAAGTCTTTGCTTATTCTGGTCTGGCTGTCATTGTCTTCACTATCAGTCAAGATCAATTCCTTAGATGTCAGGTAATTGATCTCTGATTGGAAGGATTCCATCAGGTCATAGGCCTTATTTTGAAAATCCAGAAGTTGTTCAATGATTTCCTTTTCCCTGGTCTTCCATTTCTCCTTCTCCTGATTAATTTTAACCCTTTCAATCTCCATTTTTTTATAGCTTTCTTTTAATATTTCCTGGGCGCTTTCTTCGGCTTTTACTAAGGCCTTCGAAATATACAATTCCTGTTCTCCGTATCTAGATAGCTTTTCCTGATATTCCAATAATTTAGCCTTCAATTCTCTGTTCTCTGCATTCACTTCCCACAATCTATCCTTGCTTTTGGATAGCTCTTTTTCGTAATCCTTCCTTAGACTCAGCAAATATGCGTTTACCTGTTTCTTGCAATATCCAAACAAGGATACACTAAATTTCTTCATCGGTAAGCCAGCACCTCCTGGAATATGGGCTTCTTCCTGTTTTGCTACATAGGGTTAACAATGTAATTATATATCCATTTATAATATATCATCTATACAGGTCTAGATTCTGTAGAATAGTGATGTCGAAGGACTACTAATAATTGCCTTTCTTATCATTTTTATATTCTCTTTGGTGCTATTATAACCCCTATCAATGCATTCCATTAGTTTCCGCGAATCTCTGATCGCAACATCATAGATTCCAGGCCTCAGTATATAATCAGCACCATGACTTTTAAAGGAGGTAATCTGATATGCCATGATATCCAATGCCTGACTACCAATTTCAATTATATTGTCAACGTCACTCCTAATCTGACCATTATACCCTAAATCCACACCTATTACCTTTTTTGCCCCCATCCTTTTGAGAACATCAATAGGAAGATTATTGGTTACTCCCCCATCAACCAAGCGTTTTCCCCCTAATATAATGGGTTTGAAAATCACGGGAATTGCAATACTGGCCCTAATTGCTTTATAGAGAAACATGTCGTATATATATACGGTATCATCGTCATCCGGAGTATTTATCCGCTTGTTGAGGAAAATTACAGAATCAGCCTTGTTGATATCGACTGCCGTTATGGCCAGGGGCATTCTTATATCGCTCATCCTGGCACTATCCGTCAATTTTTTTAGATACTTTTCTATGGCCTTGCCCTTGACCACACCATCAACACAGGGCTCCATTCCCATAATCCATTGTCCAAACCCAAGAGCTAAACCCGTAAAATTAGGATCTATATATTTTGGCTGAAGATCTACGGCTATTCTCACTAGTTCTTGAGTTGAGTAACCATAAGCATAGAGACCTGCAACTATACTACCTGCACTGGTGCCGGCTATCCATGACGGTACCAGGCCCTCTTCTTCTAAGGCCTTTAACACACCTATGTGTGCAACTCCTCTTATACCACCACCTGATAGAGCCAGACCAAACCTCATGTTATCACCACCCATTTTCTTGCAACGCAGCTATATGAAATATGTATACATAATATGTGCTATATTGCTTAAGGGTGATAGTAAAAGGACCTCCCCACTGTCAATTATGTGGGGCGGTCCCTGCCTCTACTATTTGAAGGTATGTTCTTTCAAAAGTCGATTCTTCAGATTATACAGTTCATTGGATAGGTCTACTTTGTACACATGGGGCTTTGTCAATCGTTTATATTCTGCCCATAAGGTGCTCATCTCTTTTTTTGTATATTCCTGAATGTCCATAAGGGATGGTAACTCATATACCCGTCTCCCTCTTCTGTATATAGGTACCAATAACTGCCTGGCCTTGAAATTTGTTAAGGTCATCCGTTTCCATGTATCAACAGGATCGAAAATAGTTAAGGGCTTTGTCTCATCTATGGTTTCATGATCCAAGGTTATCAAGTCAGCAATTGCCTTATGGGTTTCTTTATCATAAAGGCGAAATACCTTTTTATACCCTGGATTAGTTATCTTAAATGCATTCTCAGAGATTTTTATCTTCGGAACCAGTTCGCCATTTACTTCCTCAGCCACCAGCTTGTACACTCCACCCAAAGCAGGACAATTTTTACTGGTTATCATTGCGGTCCCAACCCCCCAAACATCAACAGCTGCTCCCTGGGCTTTCAGATCCCAAATAACATCTTCATCCAGGTCACTGGAGGCCACTACCTTTGCGTTGGGAAAACCTGCTTCATTGAGCATCTTTCTTGCTTTCTTGCTTAAATAAGCCAAATCCCCTGAATCCAGGCGAATGCCCACTGGCTCATGTCCTTTTGCTCGCAATTCTTTGAACACCGTTATGGCGTTAGGTACACCGCTTCTCAGGGTGTCATAGGTGTCCACCAACAGCAGACAGCTATTCGGAAAAGCTTGTGCATATGCCCTAAAGGCATCCAGTTCAGTAGGAAAGCTCATTATCCAACTATGGGCATGGGTACCTTGGACAGGGATATCAAACATCTTACCTGCTAAAACATTGGAGGTGGCATCACAGCCTCCGATTATGGCGGCTCTGGCCCCATATATTCCAGCGTCCGGGCCCTGTGCCCTTCTTAGTCCAAACTCCAATACGCTGTCGCCTTGTGCAGCCTGAACAACTCGACTGGCTTTAGTAGCAATCAAGGTCTGGTGGTTTACAATATTTAGCAAAGCGGTTTCTATTAGCTGTGCTTCAAATATTGGCGCCCTGACTCGGATAAGGGGCTCGTTCGGGAATACTACAGTACCTTCTGGAATAGCATCGACATCTCCCGTAAAACTAATATTCTCCAGTTTTCTAAGAAAATCTGCATTGAACATCCCCAAATCTCGAAGATATGCTATATCATCATCAGAGAAATGCAGGTTTTCTATATATTCTATTGCCTGTTCCAATCCAGCCGCAACAGCATATGCACTCTCCCCTGAATTCCTCCTAAAAAATAGATCAAAGACCACGACTTCATCGGATTTCTCTGCTATGTCATATCCATACATCATGGTCAACTGGTAAAGATCTGTCAACATTGTTAAGTTTCTCACTATTATCGCCTCTAGTAAATTAATTTCTGTATTGCTAATATTATACTACCTAATCCAGGATATTGCCATAGATTTTCATAAAACGACAATATTAAATAGAGACAAGTCAGGTCTATACCCTGCATTGTCCCTATATCACTATTTCTAGACTACAAACCTTAAGTCAACTTCACCGTTAAGAATTGTTATTACATATAGATAATTGCCCTGAAGCTCACACACATAGATCACACCGCGATTTTCCCTTATCTCCCGTCCCCCATATTTCGTTAAGGCTATAAGCCTGCTTCTCTTTACATTCTCGATAATCGAATGTTTCGCATTTTGACGACTGATCCTCTTTATCCGCTATCGGTATCGGGTTACCGCATGATCGGTAACATATATGTGATGTCCATGCAGATAATTCATCTTATGCTGTTTAGTCCTTTGTCTACCATCTCCCCTTGGTCTTAAGCCCCTTTTTCTCATACAGCCTCCCCCTTGCACTTATCACTGTTGAGAGTTTTGAACCATGTAACACGCTGATATATTTAACTTTATTATATAGTATTTATAACCGTTTTTCAACGCTTATAAAACTTTATGTTTGAAACTCAACAGTTTTGGCAAACGTCACCACTGGCTCATCCAATCTTCACCCAATATGGAAACGGTATTACTTATACCATATAACCTACTAAAAAAGGAGCCTTAACAGGCTCCCAATGCTTCTTTTTAAGTCAGCTTAACTAAAATTAATCAATAGGCAATAGAATCGGTCACTCCAGATTGGGGCTAGTCCTCTTCAGTGCTAAAGTACAATTCTATTATACGCTCAGCTAATCTCTTCCGTATATTTGCTTGGGTTATTAACATTAAAACCAGCAGTATTTTAGAAAGCTTTTCCCATTCCCCGCAATATTCCTCATCCAGTTTTTCATCCATGATTTTTAGGTCATGTTCTATCAAATTAATAAATTCGTCTAAATAGGATTCCTTCATGGCAAAATATGTACTATAAATACTCTCAATCTTGTTTGATTGACTCTCATCATCAGCTATTTCCAAGATTGGCAACAGTAGTTTCTTTATATCCCTGATTGTGAGTATGGGTTTTAAATTATATATCAATGCTAGCAATATTATATGGTTTCGATTATAGGATTTACCTTCCGGAGGCATAATAAGCCCATCCTTAATATAGTTCTGGATCATGGTTTTAGAGATAGTTTTACGTTCATCATCATCATCAGAGTCCTTGCCCAGTTTCTTATCAAAGAATTCCTCTATCTGGGAAATGAATAATCGATATTCAGGTATTTCGTCCAAGCGAATACTGTCATATGCTTCTATTTCCTTGATAAACTCCTGGACGTCATCTCTAACCATAAATGATTCAATGGTCATGGTTGCACCTCTTTATCATACAATAGGGTTTTGTCAACCCCATTATACAGTATCACCTGCTTTTTTTCAAGCAAGCTGATACCACTCTTGATGAACCGTGTCAAAACAAAGGGCGTGTTATAAGGGGAATTTATATTGTACCCTTAAAAACACGCCTAAACCTATAAACGAAAACTGCAAATGGTGTTTGTCCGTGTAAGGTGTTTCTCCTTGCTGAATTAAGTCATAATACATGGGCAGGAATTATGGCGTCAACTACTCCAATAATCAGAGCAGCTATAATAGCTCCCATTAAATTTATTTCCATACCCGGTACAAAAAACTGGGTTAAATAAATAATTACCGCCGACAGGATAAATCCTGATAGACCCCTGCCAAAGGGCGATGCGTCGATTTTGAAAAGCTTTTGGATTACATAATCCATTGCTGCTATTATCAATGCAGCCAGCAATGCTGTTCCGAAACCCATTGATCTAAATCCCGGAGTAACAGCCGCAGTTACCATTAATACAATGGAGGCTACTATGAATCTAATTATGATACCCATCCAGCCCCTGCCTCTGCCTTCATGCTGGCGATCATCATCTCTACGTAAATTGTCATCAGCCATTCTATATACTCCTTTCCTTCTTGTCGCGTTTCATTCAGACTAACAGTATCACTATAATCGGTATACCCATATAATGAACCAAAACCGGAAATTTAATTAAAGGAATTTCTTCCAGGTGCTTATTCATGTTGCCCTCCAGGAACCACTACTAAATTCCTTATACTATTTGGTATACCTACCAATTTTATTTTCCCCAAATATTATCTTTTAATGAATTTAAATTAAATTTAGCTAAAACCTAAAGAAGAGGGTTTAACCCTCTTCTTCTTATTCTTCTCCTTGTTCTTCTACCTGCTCTTCTACTTGTTTTTCTTCTTGATTTTCCTCCCCACTGTCGGACATCTTTTTCCTCCGCATGACAAACAGTACTATGCCTATTATAATAAGTATCCCACTTAGAACCTGAGATACCCTAAACTGTCCCCAATACAAACTATCAGTTCTTAATCCTTCGATAAAAAGCCGACCCAAAGAATATAGTATCAGGTACAGTAAGATCATTTCCCCGGAATTCTTCCTTCTTTTCTTGTAAAACAAAAGAAAAAAGAAAACCAGGAAATTCCACATGGATTCATAGAAAAAAGTTGCCATATGCCACTGACCTGTCCCGTTAATAAATACTGCAGCAGGGAACCATTGCCAGGCAGGGTTGGTTATAGCGTATCCATAGGCTTCTTGATTAAAGAAATTGCCCCATCTGCCCAGGGCCTGTCCCAGGATTAAGCTGGGAGTAACGATGTCACAAAGTGCCCAAAAATCAATCTTTCTTCTCCGCGCGAAAATATAGGCGCTTAACAATCCCCCGATAACAACCCCATAGATTGCCAGGCCTCCTTCCCAGATTTTGATAATATCTATGAGGTTTTTACTGTAGTCTTCCCATGAAAATATCACATAGTACAGACGAGCACCTACAATCCCCATGGGTATTGCCAGCAAGCAAAAATCTATTACCATTTCCTCGTCATATCCTAAGGCCTTTGCGTATCTCATGGCTAAATAAATTCCTACCATTACCCCCAGAGCAATGATAATACCATACCAGTAAATCGGTCTTCCTAATAAATAAAACGCAACACCACTCATTCATATTCCCCCTACCGTAAAGATACTCGTTTTATAAAACGTCTTAAGCAATTTCACCACTAAGGTATCAAGCAAGTGGTACAATCGAGGAAAGACAGCTGTTCTCTTTTCTATAGATCTCGTTGAATTCCTTTAATACTTCATTATAGGTTATGGCTTCCAACCTTTCAAGATAATCCAATAGATGAATATCCCTAAACATCATGGATACAAACTGTATACTTACAGAATTCAGAGAATTAAACAGCCTAATAAATTCTCCTATTTTTTTCTTCTTTATTCTGTTGAAATGTTCCTGCTTCCAGGGTTGTGACCTTCGCTTTACTATCTCATTAAATATGGAATCCGCCACATTTTCCGGTTCCTGCGTATGCCCTGTCATAATAGCGTATCCATAATGCCTCTCACCCGTGTAATAACTGCTAAATGAAGAGTCAATCAAGCCTTTCTCATATAGCTCGTCATACATATCCGAACTGGTTCCTATGAGCATGTCCAGAACGATATCATTGGCTATTAACTTATCCAGTAACCTGTCCCCGTCTCGAACTGAATCCTCATCCTTAAAACCCAAGGCAAATATAGGCCTGGCAACTGCTAATCTCTCTTCTACCCTGTCCTTGTTAACCCCCTTGGCTTCCTCCGGAAAAATTCTTTTGATCTCCCTGGCCTCACTCTTGCCAGATCTCTTGACAATAATTTTTTCAGCCTGGTCGAAAATCTTTTCGGGATCTACATCTCCGGCTATAAATAGAGCCATATTGGATGGATGGTAGAAAGTCCTATAGCATTCATACAGGGTTTCCTTGTCAATCCTGTATATCGATTCCACAGTACCCGCGATATCCTTCCTAACTGGGAACTCGTGATACAAGCCTCTCAGCAGGTTAAAATACACCCTCCAATAAGGATTGTCTTCATACATTCGTATTTCCTGGGCAATTATCCCCTTTTCCTTTTCAACATTCTCGTCAGTAAAGTAGGGTCTTCCCACGAAACCCAATAGCACATCCAGACATTCATAGAAGTTTCCCGTGGATGTAAAATGATAAGCGGTCATATTGAAATTCGTAAAAGCATTGGGTTGGGCTCCTAGCTTGGAATACTCCTCAAACACATTACCCTTCTCTTCTTCAAAGAGTTTATGCTCCAGAAAATGTGCAATTCCATCAGGCACGGTAATGGGCTCCCTCTGCCCCAAGGGGGTGAATTGGCTGTCATTGGAACCATAACGGGTTGCATATATGGCAAACTGACGATTGTACCCAGGTTTCAGCAATACGTACACATCAAGCCCAGAACTGAGCCTCTTGTGTATCAACTTTTCTTTTAATAGTTTATTTTCCATAACCTTCTTCATCGACCAGCATCTCCTTCCTCCGGACTTAACAGATAGACTGTATCCACCTTTACCTTTCTAGAAACATCAACAACGTCTTCCGGTTTTACTTTCTGTATCTCACTTATAAAGTCCTCCAAGGTATAGCGGGCTTCGGTTACTGCGTTCCCCAGATAATAATCCACCAATTGTCCCTGATCATCTTTTGCAGCCCTTAAAGAGGTAGTTATTGCATTAACAGAAGCAGTAAATTCTGTATCGCTTATCCTGCCATGTTTTATATCTTCTACCTGTTCCATAATAATATCTAATGTTTGCTCGTAATTCTTTGGATCTATACCTGAACCTATGAGCATCAGACCTTTATGCTTTTCCAGCCTTGCAAAGGCGTAATAAGCGAGGCTGCTCTTCTCACGAACATTTATAAATAGCTTTGAATGGGGGCCTCCACCTAGAATTCCTGAATAAAGCACCAAGGGAAAGTACTCATCCTGATTAACCGAGACATTGGTCCTAAAGCCGATGTTTAGTTTCGCTTGGGACACATCCATTCTCTCTACTACTTCTCTTCGCTTTAATCCGATCTTCTTAATCATAGTTTCAGGAATGAGTTTAATTTGTGATCTTTCGAGATCCAGGCTGTTATTTACAAGAGTTGCAACCTTTTCAGCGTCCACATCACCAACAATAAAGATATCCAGAGGGCTTGTCTTTATTATATCCTTGTAAACATCAAACAATTTTTCCGGATCCAAAGAGGCAAGGTCGTCGATACTACCCAAGACATACCTGGCGTATTTCTCACCCCGACACATCTCCTGAATACAGCGTTCCATACTGTATTGCATCTTGTCATTGATCATAGCCAGAATCCTGTTTTTTAGATTCTCCCTCTCCTGATTTACATAATCACTTTTGAACATAGAACCTTCCAAAACGGGTTTGGTGATGATCCTGTTTAGAAAGTAAAGGGCTTGTGCCAATAGGCCATCCTTCCCCACAAAATCTTCATTGACTAAATCCATAGTGAATCTTAATATCTGGCGCTCTCCCCTCTTCTGGACTCCTACATCAAATAGTGCCCCGTACTGCTCTTCCAGATACGTACCTATCTTTTTTTGGTCTTCATATCCCTCACACCCTCGCTTTAAGATGGCTGGCACCAGAGCGTTGTAAGTATAATTATCATCTAAATCCCTGTGGAAACAATAGCTTATATAAACTGTTTTAAATTTCTTGTCGGGTATGACATATAAGTTTATGTTCTTATCCAAACTCTTTACAATAATATCCTTCAATTTACACTTACCTCCTTTAAATACACGCCATTCATATTTATTTCTTCCTTTCCTGGTAAAAATCCTTCTAATCTAGTATTCTTATGAAATAAGTTTTTATCCAATTATTACGACCTCTGAAATATAGTAGCAAATAATACTATTGCCTATATTCTGTTGTTCCTTGGTTATGGTTATCTGAGGTAGGGTTTCCTTTGATCAGTAGGAATGAAATTTCAATCATACAATCATGGTGTTTTATCATCGACAGGCCTCATATATAAAGTCATATTTTAAATATTTTAATACTTATGGTAGAATAGGGAGGTAAGGAGTGAATTTAATTGAAAGATATATATATATTGAAAATTATCCCACTTGTTATTGTTTGTACATTATTGATCAGTCTATTGGGCTGTTCCAACGGAATAAATGGTTCTGATATACTGTCTGATAAAAATTTAAGGGGTCAGGATATTATGGCCATGGACATTGTAATTTATAATACCGATAATCGTTTAGAGTATTCCACGATCTCATTGACCAACGAAAGTGAGTCGGGGCAGGCTGGTATACAAGAGTTCTATAATATTATAAAAAAGGCAAAAGGATTCACCATCGACGATGAAGAAAATTTTAGTCCCATTACTGATAGCAGCCATCTGATCCAGGTTATATATGATAACGGGCAAGTTTTGGATTTTTACTATTCTGCGGATTTGGATTGGATAATCTGGTCTGACATAACAGAAGAAGATGGCAGTAAAATAGTGGAGTATCATTTCTTGAGCCCAAAAGGATCGATGAAGGACTGGCTATCTTCTTTATAATCAACTTAGGAACCGGTTTGTATGAAATTTCATCCTTTCTTTGAGTTAAATGCTGAAGATTTGATGGGTAGTAATTGAGTCTCCTATACTCCCTGTTGGAGTATAAAATATATAGAAGGAAGTGGTGTCACCTATGAAAAAAATAAATATCGGTAATGGTTCTATTCTGGCATCAGAGATCTCTTTGGGATGTATGAGGATTTCCAGTCTATCCCTTAAAGAGGCGGCACACCTGATCAATACTGCGTTGGAAGAGGGAATCGATTTTTTTGATCATGCAGATATATATGGTGGAGGCAAGTGCGAGGAAGTCTTCGCTCAGGCCGTCGGCATGAATCCGAGAATACGGGAACAATTTATTATCCAGACCAAATGCGGAATTAGAAAGGGATTCTACGATTTCTCAAAGGAGCACATTCTATCAGCAGTAGACGGTAGTCTCAAACGCTTGCAAACTGATTATATCGATGTCTTGCTGCTCCATCGCCCGGATGCCCTGGTTGAACCCGAAGAAGTAGCCGAGGCCTTTACAGCACTATATAACAGTGGCAAGGTTAAATACTTTGGTGTCAGCAATCAAAATCCTATGCAGATTGAGCTTCTTCAGAAATACTTAAACCACAAGATTATTATTAACCAGCTTCAGTTAAGCATCACCCATACGGGCATGATAGATGCCGGTATAAATGTCAATATGAAAATTGACCCATCCATAAGCAGGGATGGTAGCATATTGGATTATTGCCGCTTAAACGACATCACAATCCAACCCTGGTCTCCCTTCCAATATGGGTTCTTTGAGGGTGTTTTCCTGGACAACGATAAATTCCCCGAGTTAAATGCCCAAATTGATGAAATAGCACAAATCAAGGGAGTAACCAATACGGCCATCGCAATAGCATGGCTTCTAAGGCATCCTGCCAAAATGCAGCCTATCGTAGGTACCACCAATCCTAACCGGCTCAAGGATATTTCTAAAGCATCCGGAGTTAACCTTAGCAGGGAAGAATGGTACGCGATATATAGAGCTGCCGGAAACGAGTTACCGTAATTTAACCATATTCAAGATGAGGGCTAAATGTTTTTTGTAGCCCTCTTTTGTTGCAGTATATTTTGCTAGTTCCCATCACATAAAAATAATTAATGCATATCAAGGCTAATCACAGGAGCTGGGTACACTTGTAGAAATGCTGATCACCCAAAATATCCACCAGATGAACAACCAGATCTTGATTCGTCGAGCAATTCAAAGCAACAGTATTTTTAATTGCCGATTCCCCATCCCTTCTCCATACATATTCAACCGGATAAAATAAATCTCCTTTGATATATCCAACCGCCCAGTAATCTATGTATTCCAAACCCTTTATATCCAGGTCTGGATTTTCCAGGACAGAAATTTGAGTTTTTTTAGCAGGCTTGTAATTCGTTATTGTTATGGTGTCCACTCCCTTTAAGTTGTCCCTGTTCTCCGAATGTTGGTTTTCCTGCCGCTCCGCTACCAGCTCTGATTCACTCGTAGGCCTACTTATTACCTTGTAGTAAATAGCAAAATCTTTATTGACATCTAAACCCAACAACCTTTTTCTACAGACATGCATGGCATGCGGGCTCGAATCCATTCCTACCCATTTCCGTCCCAGTTTCGTTGCAACAGATAAAGTAGTTCCCGAACCTACAAAAAAGTCTGCGACCAAATCTCCTGGCCTGGAGGAAGATAATATTATTCTTTCTAGTAAGGCTTCGGGCTTTTGGGTATCATACCCCAATCGCTCCGGATCACGTTGATGTAGGTGGGATATATCCGTCCAAACATCGCTGGGATATATCTTGGAATCCTGGTAATATCTATATACCCTTCCTCCTGATTTAATGGTCCAAGACACTTTTCCATTATTGTCCACCTGCATTTTCATATGGTTGCGCTTTTTAGTGCCACGCTCTTTCCCCACAGCTTCTATATTAAAATAATGTTTTGGGGATTTTCGGTAGAAAAGGATGTTATCATGTTTTCGACTAAAATGTCTTTTGGCCCTACCCCCACTTTGATAATGCCAGATTATTTCATTGAGGAAGTTTTTTTCTCCAAAGATCTTATCTAATATGATCTTTAAGTAAGCACATGTCCTATAATCAACATGCAGATAAAAAGAGCCATCCGGGGTGAGGAGATTGTACACATGTTCAAATACCTTTTTCATAAAATCCAGGTAATGTTTATTTCCCGCACCCCATTTATCGCTGTATGCAATATGCTCCAACAAACCCTTCTCACCTATTTTTTGCCGAAACCTGTATAAACAACCTGTCATAAAAGGTGGATCCATATAGACCAGCTGTATTTTTCCTTCGTACCTTTCAACCATGCTTATTAGGCCATCTAAAACATCTGCCCAATAGAATGTACCCCAGGGTCCATCCAGGGATTCTGATGTGCCATTGTTTGCATAGTGATACTCCCCAATCGGATACTTGTCCAGGGCGATCAATTGCTCATCCCTACAAATTCTGGACGCCTGTTCTCAAAGTCGGCGTAAATTGATTTTGTAGGACACTTTTCTGCGCAAACCATGCAGTTGACACATTTATCATAATCAATCCGTGCTATATTGTTCTCTACCTTAATTGCATCATATTGGCATGCTCTTTCACAGATCTTACATGCTATACACCCAACCGTACAATACTTTCTTACATCTCTGCCCTTGTCCTCCGATTTACACATCACCTGAACCTGACTGGAAATGGGAATCATCTCAATTATATTTTTTGGGCAGGCTGCTACACATATCTCACAACCGGTGCATTTCTCCTCATCCACAACGGCAATTTCCTTATCGATATAAATGGCATCGAAAGGACAGGCCCTGACACAGGTTCCAAGTCCCAAGCATCCAAAACTGCACTCTTTTGGCCCATCCGCCAACATGGATGCTGCTACACAATCCTCTATTCCATCGTAATGGTATTTGTTAGCCGCCCTATCGCAATCTCCGGCACATAAAACCTTGGCCACTTTCCGTTGGGCATCTTCCGCTTCCAAGCCCATAATCAACCCAATATCATGGGCAACACCAGATCCACCTACCGTACAACCGGTTATAGGAGCCTGGCCTGTCGCAACAGCCGCAGCAAATCCATCACAGCCGGGATAACCGCATGCACCGCAATTTATACCCGGTAAAGCTTTCTTAATCTGTTCTTCCTTAGGATCAGTTTCAATAGCGAACTTTTGGGATGCAAAGGCCAGCCCTGCCCCAAATAGCAAACTCATACCCCCAAGGCTGAGTACAGGCATCAATATATCAATTAGCATAATATCCCCCCTAATTTATAAGCCCTTGAAATCCTAAGAATGCTACTGACATCAGTCCAGCTGTTATCAAGGTAATGGGAAAACCCTTCAATGGTTCGGGTATATCCGATAACTCCAATCTTTCCCTAATGCCCGCCATCAGGACCAAGGCCAAGGTAAAGCCCAGTGCCGCACCGGTCCCGTTAACCAAAGTTTGAAGCAAATCATAATTCTCACGAATGTTTATTATAGCAACCCCCAGGACCGCACAATTGGTGGTTATTAGGGGAAGGTAAACGCCAAGGGCCTGGTACAGGGTCGGGCTCATTTTTTGAATGACCATCTCTACAAATTGTACTAAAGCAGCAATAACCAGTATAAAAGCAATGGTCTGCAGATACTCAAGGTGCAATGGTTCCAATATCGCATATTGCACTATATAGGTAAATAGTGACGCCAGTGCCATTACAAATATTACCGCTACCCCCATGCCCATAGCTGTCGAAACCTTCTTTGATACTCCAAGAAAAGGACATATTCCTAAAAATCTAGACAAAACGAAATTATTAACCAATACTGTACTCAACAATATTAAAAACAATTTACCTGCATAATCCATGTCCAATCCACCCCCTATTTGGTTTTAGCAGTTAGTTTGTTTAATAACCCAAGCAATAAACCCAAGGTCAAGAAGGCTCCGGGAGGCAAGATCATAATAACCGCCGGATTGTAGGCCTGTGGCATAATCTGCATGCCAAATAGAGTCCCTGCGCCAAAAATCTCCCTTATTATCCCCAAGAGGGTCAAGGCTAAGGTGAATCCGAGCCCCATGCCTATGCCGTCTGCTATAGCCACTAATGGTGAATTCTTTGAGGCGAATGCTTCGGCCCTGCCAAGTATAATGCAATTAACAACGATCAGAGGAATAAAAATCCCAAGACTCTCGTATAGGGCAGGCACAAAGGCTTCCATGAGCATACCGGTCATGGTAACAAAAGTTGCTGCCACAACTATATATGCCGGGATTCTGACCTGGGATGGTATAAAGTCCTTCAAAAGGGATATTACCAGGTTGGAAGCTATAAGGACAAAGGCGGTGGCCAGTCCCATGCCTATCCCGTTTATGGCTGCTGTGGTTACAGCCAGAGTAGGACACATTCCCAGTAACAATCTAAAGGTTGGATTCTCGGTTATTATGCCGTTAATTATGGCTTTGGATGCCTTCATTAGTTCCCACCTCCATTTATCAGAATTGCGTTGTAATACTGCAGAGCCAGATTGATCGCCCTGGTAACAGCGCCCGAGGTTACAGTAGCACCCGATATTGCCTGTATCTCCTGTACACTTCCTGAAGCTCCCCCGGTAGCACTGCTACTGCCATCCACAGTTGCACTGCTTTCAGTATCGGTCGTAGCACTACCTTCCGTATCCGTCGTTGCACTATCCTCTGTATCTGCAGTTGCGCCAGCCTCTGTATCTGCAGTTGCGCCAGCCTCTGTATCTACTGTTGCACTGCTTTCAGTATCGGTCGTAGCACTACCTTCCGCGTCTACGGTGGAGCTGCCACTGGTATCTGCACTTCCATCTTCGTTTAAGGTCTTGACAGCGGAAAGCTGAGCCTCTGTCCCTTTCCCATGGAATTGCTCCAGGAAGGCCTTATCCTTAACTTTTGCTCCCAAACCGGGAGTTTCACTATGCTCACCTATTTCAACTGCCTCTATTTCATCGTCTGTATTAATACCCAGGATGATATCCATATCTCCCACATAACCCATTGCCTTAACTCTAAAAACGTACCCCACCACCTTATCATCAGATAAGCCGGTATATATTTCCACTATTTCTACAGCCTCGTTTCCCCAGGAGCCTCCTTCTATATCCAATTGTCCAAACTCCTCCGCCTGGGGAAGAGCAACCTGTCTTGCTTTATTTTCCGCCTTGATTCGTTGAAGTCTTATGGGTTCTTCTGTAGCAAGATTGGTAAGCCCCATAACTATTGCAGCAATCGCCGTTATTACGAAGAGTCTAAATCCTATTTTCATAATATCAGACATTGTTCTTCACCTCCCCATATATTCGAGGTCTTGTATACCTTTCTATAAGAGGTGTTGCCACATTCATAATAAGAATGGAATAAGATACTCCACCTGGGTATCCGCCCACCAATCGGATTATAGACGTTACAATACCACAACCTATCCCCATAATAATCTGACCAAGGGGTGTAACCGGAGACGTGGGATAGTCAGTAGCCATAAAAAATGCACCTAGAATAAGTCCACCTGAGAAAATATGGTATAGACCCCGACCTGTGAAAAGACCATCCGTTCCAAAAATCCAAGTCAACAATCCAACGGTAGCAATATAAGTTATGGGAATCCGCCAGTTTATAACACCCCTAATGAGCAAATAAGCCGCTCCCAACAATAGAGCCAAAGCGGATATCTCACCAATACTTCCTCCAATCTTCCCAACGAAAACGTCCCAAAGAGGCGGTAATTTTGCCCATGTCTCTCCATCCTTTAGTATAGGAAGAGGGGTTGCGCTGCTGGTGGCATTGCTGAAGGCATCAATTATCGGTCTTTGCCAATTTGTCATCTGCACCGGCCAAGCTGCAAATAAGATAGCCCTAGCTGCCAAGGCAGGATTCATAAAGTTCTGACCCAACCCACCAAAAGCCTGTTTAACCAGAGCAATTGCTATTATTGAGCCAATCAAAACTATCCATATGGGAACCGTAGGTGGCATATTGTATGCCAATAGAATCCCTGTTACCACTGCGCTTAAATCTTTAATAGTTATGGGCTTTTTCATTAACTTTTGGATTACAGCCTCGGTGATTACCGCGCCCATGACGGAAACTACGATGACTAATAATACCCTCCATCCAAAAATGATCACTGCGGCAATCGCGGCGGGAATCAATGCCAGTATTACGTCCAACATTATCCGCGATACCGATTCCTTGGATCTAATATGGGGAGATGCAGAAACTGTTATTGTATTATCCATTCCTTTCCCTCCAAACCTCTCACAATATATAAGACAAAACTACAAACAACCAGCCAGCTACAATCTTATAATTGAATTATAGGTGTACCCGTGTGGTACATCCTGTTAATTTCCATTTCTTCTTCTATCAATAATCACTTCCTTAGCCAACTTGATGGATTCCTGTAGGGGTCTTTTGGATGGACAGATATATGAGCAGGCGCCACATTCAACGCAGTCCAATGCATGAAGAGTTTCGCAGGTGTCATATTCACCCTTTAGGGAATGAGCACTTATACTTAGCGGCATCAGGCGGATGGGACAGACCTGGATACATTTTGCACATCGTATGCAGGGCAGTATCTCCTCTTCCCCAACCTCCTCCTGTGGCATAAAAATGATGCCGGAAACACCCTTGGTAATCGGTATATCCATGGTGTGTTGTGTCTCTCCCATCATAGGTCCACCTACTATTACTTTGCCTGGCTCGCAGGATAGCCCCCCACAATCATCAACTACGTCGCTTACCAGGGTACCAAACCTTACCAGTAGATTCTTTGAACTGTTAATCCCTCGACCTGTAATGGTAACTATTCTCTCTATTAGCGGCATTCCGGTACTTACTGACTTGTATATCTGTGCCGCTGTAGTCACGTTGTTAACTATGATGCCCACATCCATTGGCAATCCGCCCGAGGGTACCTGCCTACCCGTTATGGTTTCGATTAATTTCCGTTCACAGCCCTGTGGATACATGGTTTTTAGAATCCTGACGGATATGTTAGGATCCTCCCCTATTGCATCCTTTATGGCTGCGATGGCATCCGGCTTGTTGTCCTCGATACCAATATAACCCGTCTCTACACCTAATACCTTCATTATGAGCTTCAATCCCCCTATAACCGCATCCGGTTCCTCCACCATTAAGCGATGGTCTGCCGTTAAATAGGGTTCACATTCGGAGCCGTTGAGGATAACAGCTTCAATAACCTTATCAGCAGGCGGAGACAACTTGACATGCGTAGGAAATGTGGCATTACCCAAACCAACGATCCCTGCATCTAAAACGATGTCTAAAATCTCTTGTGCCGATACCTCATCTATATTACGTCCCATTATAGATTCTGCAGGGGTGTCCAATCCATCATTTTCAATAACTAAGGTCTGTACCTTGTTACCATGTGTAGTTGCAAATGGAATAATGGATTTAACCTTACCTGAGACGCTGGAGTGAATTGGAGCACAAACATGGCCTTTTTGCTGACCAATCACCTGACCCATCTTTACTCGGTCACCAGGCTTTACTATAGGTTCACAAGGAGCGCCGATATGCTGCTGAAGGGGTATATAAACTAGAGCTGGTACTTTTGCTTTCTCGACAGGCTTACCTTCTGTAAAATGCTTATTGCCAGGAGGGTGGACTCCCCCCTTAAAAAATGATAATAAATTAAACCCCATTAACAAACACCTTCCTTTACCTAACCCTTTTGTCAATTTTATAACCAGCCCAGTCTTTCCCTTCCATGGTATGAATAAACCAGGCTGTATTTGTGTATTGTTGATTAACTCAATGAAAACTTGACAATGGTAGATGTAAAACCATGGTAATAATATTTTACCATAAATATCTATATTTGTGGGATTTTCGTTAAATAAATAACACTTCCCTAACATGAAAAAAGCCGACTAGGAATTCACAATGAATCCCCGCCGGATTTTTAACACAAATGTATTATAACATAAATTATTGTAAAATGTAATGGTTTTTTATGTTCTTATCATCGGTTATTATGCATAGTGTTGGGTCAACATATTTTATAGCTGAAACCATGTATATGTGAATGTTTTTTATTTCTTGCCTTTGCTTTTTGGCTTCCTGAAAAGCTCATAAATCCCCATTGCCAGTATAAAGATCCCAAACATTTTTCGAAGGATTTGAGTAGACATAGACACTGCAATAATCGAGCCTATTAAAGAGCCAATCACACCAACCAAAATTATTTTCAGTGCCAGCTTGTATCTTACATGTTTATTTTTAGTATGAATCCATAATGCACAAATGGAAGCCGGGAAGAAGACGCTGAGGTTTACACTTTGAGCCAAATGTTGTGGCACTCCGGCCAGGAATATTAGGCCTGGAATCAGAATGGTGCCCCCTCCCATGCCCATTCCACTCACTATCCCAGATGCCAAGCCTATCAGAAACAATATCATCTGAGAAGCATCCTTAATCCTGCCATAATCATAAAAACGGCAAATACCCTGCCCAATATGTCCACAGGAATCTTGGATAACAGCCGGGCCCCTATACCGGCTCCAATAACGCTCCCTGCACATACTTTCCATACAATATTCCAATCGAAATAGTTGTTCTTAAAGTATACAAGGATACTGGCCAGTGATAGAGGCAGTATTACAGCGATAGCGGTTGCGTGTGCGTCATGTTCTTCCACTTTTAACAGATGGATCATTGAGGGTACTACTATTATCCCTCCCCCAGATCCAAACAGTCCATTGCATAAGCCGGCAACAGCGCCGATTATCCCTATCTTTAGTAAATTTCCTTTGTCTCCGATAATATCACCTTTTCATAATAGGATGTCTACTATAGCTTATCCTATAGAAAATATTCTAATCTACTCATAATATTCTGCCTTTCCCTGCAGCTGACTATAGATAATTTGTTATATAACTATCACTTAATGGCATGGTACGATTAAATCCAAATCTTTCTTACATGCACTCTTCGTTTAAGTAGATAAAGATGTCTTTCTCCTAATACCCTATCAGGTATTAAATGGCAGAGTATAGTCTGGGTTAAATAAAAAAGAGAGGTGACAATAACCTCTCCCTAATATATGGTGCGGATGGTGGGACTCGAACCCACATGATATAATTATCATACGGCCCTCAACCGTACGCGTCTGCCAGTTCCGCCACATCCGCAAATATTTGTTACACCTAAATTGGAGTAACAAATAACATTATAATATCTAGTTGTACTCCTGTCAAGAATGAAAAACACTTGTATAGTGAATAAACCTGGTGGCTGATTCAAATTCCTTGTTGCCTATTTAACACTAGCGATCATTGGGATAAATACCATTCATTTATCTCCCTAAATACCATGAGCTCTCTGGGAACTCTTATACCATGAACCCTTTCGCTGGTTATAAGAGATGAGGTTCTATAATATAAGCTGATGATTGGTAGTTCATCAACCAGGATTTCCTGTATTTGCTTGTATACATCCTTGAATTCCGATAGATCATCGATTTGGCCAATCCTATCCAACAAATCATCCAATTCTCCATTGTGGTATCCTGCATAATTGTTAAATCCCCGGGGAAGCTCCCCTGAATAAAAGAAAGGTTTTAGATCGGTGGCTATGTCGGAATAATATTCCAGGAACACAGCTTCAAAATCTCCTTCCTCAAGGGCGGTAACATACTCATCCCAAGACAATAGCCTGATTTTCACACCAATCCCAACTTCCTCTAATTGTTTTGCAATTAGATTTACAGTCTCCTTATGCAAGATATTGTCCATATGGACATTGATGGTAAATGTGGGATGTTGAGCATCTTCATCCTCCATATCCGGGATATCCATAACATCGAAATCTAATCCTGCCTGCTTAAGTAGCTGACGCGCCTTTTGTGGTTGATAATCGTACACCCTCAAGTCCGAATTGTAATACCATGCATCTGGTGGTATAGGGACATCAACCGCTTGTGCATTTCCGGAATAAACCCTGGGAATAATATCCTTCCTGTCTATAGCATAGGCTATGGCTTGTCTCACATTTGTGTCACCCAGTATTCCCGGATAATTATGATTGATACCGATATAGTTGAAGTATTGGGTCAAATAGGGATATGATTGTACTCGACCTCTCATCCCATGAGTTTTCCCATATATCACATGGGTATCCGCCAGATCTACCTGGCCTCCCTTAAAAGCCTCTACAGATTGCACATTATCCTCATAAACCTTAGCTAATATACTGTCAATGTAAGGTTTAGGCGATCCCCACCAGTCATCATTTCTCACCAACCTAACTTGTCCACCTGCTTCCATGTTACCTGAAACCACCTTGTAGGGGCCCGTTCCATTGAGTGATTCTATATCCATTAGGTCAAAATCATACTCCTCATCGGCAGGTAGTATAGGAAAAGTCATAGCTTCCAACAGACCTATTCCTGCTGGCTCGTTTAATACCAAATCAACTGCGTAGGGGTTATTGATGACAAACTCCATGCGAGCGATATTCCTACCTTCAAACAATCTCTTTGCATGAATTGATCCATCCTCTCCACCCTCAAGATCTTGCACCTGACTTAACAATATATCAAAGGTATGTTTAACATCTTTTGCAGTAAAAACGCCTCCATGATGCCAACTGACTCCCTTGCGAAGATGAAATCGCCATAGTTTCCCCCCATCGGTTACCTCCCAGGATTCGGCTAACATGGGAGCTATATTAAGATCTTTATCGTAGGAAAACAGGCCTTCATAGATAAGTCCCGAGAAATTGATAAAATCCCTGGACTTGGTAAGAAGAGGATCTATACTATCAGGTTGTGCAACAGGAATCCTTAATTGTCCTCCCATTGTAGGTAAGGTGGATTCTGGGATCAGCCCTGTTTCTTCCTTGGTATCCTCTTGAATTTCATCCTGCTGTAAAGGCAGTATATTCGAAATGCTACAACCCATAGTAGCAAATAACAAGAAAAAGATTGCCAAGCTGTATAGAATTTTACGCATCATAGGGCATTTCCTTCCAATCAAATTTTATATAGTTTTTTATATTGTTTATAAGCATTTTCTACCCTTTCAAGATAATCGCTGGTTTCCTTAAATGGTATCCTCTTAAGATGCCTTCCGTCATCGCTATACCTACTGTCCTTAAGCCATTTCATTACGTTACCCATCCCACCGTTATAGGAGGCTAAGGCCAGATCTTCATCTCCATCGAAGAATTCAAGCAAATAAGCAAAATACCAGCAACCGAACCTAATATTGGTTTCAGGATCATAGAGGCTTTCATCCTTGTATTCTTCTACACCTATTTGATCTGCTATCCATTTACCGGTATTGGGAACAATTTGCATAAGTCCCTTGGCATTTTTATTTGATGTAGCCTCGGGTATAAACTTGCTCTCAACCCATATGATACCCATGATTAAATGAGGATCCAGATCATATTGCCGGGAAAACTCTAATATCTCCTCCTTATGTCTTAAAGGATAGATTCTTCTTTGTATTATTGGAGATTTTGAAAACCAGTACAAAAAAATAACCCCTATGAATAATAGCAATATCACCCACAATAAAATTTTTCTCATGACCATTCTGCTATCCCTTCACAGCCCAATATTCCCCTTAAGGTATGTTCCCAAGCCAGCTCCACCTGTTTTTCGAGATGGTCAATACTGGATTCATTCTTAATAATCCTATCCGCTTTTTCGTTTTTTTTCTCTTGTGTCATTTGGCTGTTAATACGATTTAATGCCTCTTCCCTGGATAAGCCGTCCCGATCTATAAGTCTGGATAGCCTCGTTTTCAAGGGCGCATCAACCACCCATACTTCATCAACCAAATCATCCCATCCCACATCAAGCAATAAAGCCGCATCCACTACTACGACCCCTTTATAATCCTGGGTTTTCAACTCTTCCAGCCTACACATTATACACTTTCTTATGGCCGGATGAGTAATCTCATTTAATTTTTTAAGAGCATCTTTATCGGAAAACACCAATTTCCCCAGTTTTCTCCTGTTCAGGCTCCCATCAGCCTGTAAATACTCCTTGCCAAATTCATCCCTTATCTTTTCCCAAGTCGCAGTGCCTATTTCCACAATTTCTCTGGCTATAGCGTCAGCGTCTATAATTATAGCTCCAAGTCCGGACAAAATCCCAGAGACCTGGGACTTTCCGGCAGCAATTCCACCTGTCAATCCAATAATTCTCATTATATCCCTCAATTCAGCTGTCTTATATGCATCCCGGTTGATATTTGTATCCTGATAATTAAATATTCGCAGGAGAATCAAGGTTATTTTGCGTCATACCAGCTGGATCCTACCCCAATATCCACAACTAAGGGTACACACAACTTCATAGCATTTTCCATTTTGTCCCTAATTATTTCCTTTACCTCATCCAATTCAGGCTTATAGGTATCAACGATCAACTCATCATGTACCTGAAGTACCAACTTGGATCTGAGGCCCCGGGCCTTTAGTTCATAATAAACATCATTCATGGCTTTCTTGATAATATCAGCCGCCGTCCCTTGGATAGGAGTATTCATGGCAACCCTTTCACCAAAGGATCGGGTGTTGAAATTTCTTGATGATAATTCGGGAAGATTTCGTCTCCTTCCCATAAGAGTTTTAATATATCCCTGTTCCTTCCCTTCCTCAACTACTCTATCCATATACTCCTTTATACCAGGATGCCTTTTTAGATAATTCTCTATATACGAGTGGGCTTTATTTCTTGGTATTCCTAAATTTCTCGCCAGACCAAAATCACTTATTCCATAGATTATACCAAAATTCACTGCCTTTGCATCATTGCGCTGTTCCGGTGTTACCTCCTCCAAGGCTATGCCCATTACCTCAGATGCGGTTCGACGATGTATATCCTGATTGTTTTCAAATGCATGGATAAAGGTAGGATCCTTCGATATGTGGGCCAATACTCGCAGCTCTATCTGTGAGTAGTCTGCATCCAACAGGACGTGATCATCATCGCTGGCTACGAAGACCTTTCTTATCCTTCTACCCATCTCCATACGCACAGGAATATTTTGGAGGTTCGGTTCAGTACTGCTTATCCTGCCTGTAGCAGTTATAGTTTGATTGAAGCTTGAATGGATTCGGCCGTCCCGGGGATCAACCACACTTAAAAGTCCATCTATATAGGTAGATTTTAACTTCATTACCTGCCGGTATTCAATTATTTTCTCGATGATTTGATGTTGATCCCTTAACTGTTCCAAAACCTCAATATTGGTGGAATAACCGGTTTTTGTTCTTCTGATCACAGGTAAGCCCAGCTTTTCAAACAGTATCTCAGCCAGTTGTTTAGGTGAGTTTATATTGAACTCTTGACCGGCTATTTCATATATACTCCTGGTCAGGTCTTCTAAAATCGCGGTAAACTCCGTATCCAAATTCCTTAAGATTGCCTCATTCACTTTGAACCCTGTTATCTCCATATCGGCCAGCACCTGAATCAATGGGTGTTCTACTTCCATATAGAGCTTTTCCATACCTGTTTCCTTTAATCTCTCTTTAAAGTCATCAGCCAGCAAGAGTAGGTCTGCGGCATCCACAATGTCCACTTCTATGCCCAGATACTCGTAAAGCAAATACTTAATATCATACCTGCTGTGAGTAGGATCCAACAAGTATGCCGCTATATAGGTATCAAAGAAAAGATTATTTATCTCTATACCCAATTTTGAAGCCTCTAGTAATAGTTTCTTGCCATCGTGAACTATCTTTCCAACATCCTGATCCCTGAAAAGAGGCTCTAACCCTTTTAACACATCGTAATAATCCAATCCACCATCCAACATATCCCGGAATAGCTTAATGTGGTAAACCTGGTTTTTATCCCAGGAGAAGGTAATGACATCGTCACCAAAGACTAGGGCGATTCTCTCCTTTCTTAGGGCCTGTTTTACATGGTCGGAAAGTTGACCTAATTCTTTTATTTCTATGGTTTCCTTTGATCTTTCCAAAGCTCTTGCTGATCTGCCATCATCGTCAAAATGCAATTTACTAATGATGCTGTTGAATTCCAATTCCTCCAAGATATCTTTCAATTCCGGAGATTTGGGAATGTCATAACAGCAGTCCTCCAGGTTAAAGTCAATAGGCACGTCCTTAATTATGGTAGCTAATTCCTTGCTAAGGAAGGCCTGTTCCCTATATAAGGTCAAGTTTTCCCTTAATCTTTTACCGGAAATTTGATCAATGTTCTCATAAACCTGTTCCAAAGTGGTATATTGATTAAGAAGCTTAAGGGCAGTTTTCTCTCCCACCCCGGGCACCCCCGGTATATTGTCAGAGCTGTCTCCCATAAGTGCTTTCAAATCAATTATCTGATCAGGTCTTAGCCCATAAACCTTTTCCACTTCCTCGGGGTCAAAAATATGCATATCCGTTGTACCCCTACGGTTTAGTAAAACAGTACTATCCTGGGATACCAGCTGTAGTGCATCCCTATCTCCGGTAACCAAAAATGCATGGAAATCCTGACTTTTTGCCAGGTTGGAGAAAGTTCCCAAAATATCATCCGCCTCATAGCCTTCCATTTCATATATAGCTATGTTCATGGCTCTTAATAAAGTCTTTAATAATTGAAATTGAGTTAACAATTCTTCGGGGGTTTTTTGACGATTGGCCTTGTAGTCATCGTATATTTCGTGTCTGAAGGTAGGTCCTTTCAGGTCAAAAGCCACCCCTATGTAATCCGGTTGATATTGCTCTATCAAATTAAACAGCATATTGGTAAAGCCAAATACCGCATTGGTATAGATACCTTTACTGGTAGTCAAAACCCGAATACCGTAAAAGGCTCTATACATCAAACTGTTTCCGTCAATAATTATCATTTTCTTCCTATCCACCAATCAAATCCCTCTCATCATTATTTTCACAATAAACATATGATATTTCCAGCACAAGCCCTGGACTAGACATCGTACAGTTAACACTTTGATTCTATCATACCACGCTTTTCTTTCCAATCACAGTATTTTACCAAAATTTGTACAGTGCAACTATGTTACAAATGTGTTAAGATGTATTACAAATGATATACGGGTTTGTGACGAGATGGTAAGATATTCCCACTTTTATTATTGCCGGGTACCCATTCATCAAAATAAACTGTGGATAAAAGCATTCTGTCTCGTTGAAACTTGTCTACTGCAACTGCTTTAGATTTATACTAATTATTTCATCAGGGGGTAAAATCATGAAAAAGTCCTTAGTAGCCTTCATACTAACCTTAACATTAATCCTAGGTGTACTATCAGCACCCGCTATGGCATTTTACGACGGCAATTGGAATCAAGACCATAATAAAAATTATAATCATACGGTAAATAAGTATAGGGTGATTTCAGTATCCCATAGGGATAATAAAGGGATGCTGCTTAAGCTCAACAATTGGTATGCTAACTTCTCTAATTGGTATGCTGGCCTATCCAATAAAGTGTATCAACCCAAACCTGAAGGGAACAGGCCGGCACCGCAGCCTGAAACAAAGCCCGTAGTGCCTGCTCCCCAACCGGAAATAGAGCCGGAGCAACCAGCTCCTGCACCGGAAGATAAGCCGAAACCTGTTGAACAGCCTGAACGACCCGCTCCATCACCACAACCTGAAGTTAAACCGGAAAAACCTATTCCGGAGCAGAAACCTGAACCTACTCCAATACCACAGGGTATAGGTGGTCAACAAGGTCAGATGCTTGATATGGTCAATCAGGAGAGAACAAAGGCCGGTCTGAAACCTCTTACATGGGATGCAGATCTAGCCAATGTGGCCCAGGTCAAAGCCAAAGATATGAGTGACAACAACTATTTCGATCATAACTCTCCCACCTATGGCAGCCCCTTTGAAATGATGAAAAAGTTTGGCATCAGCTACAGGGCTGCGGGGGAAAACTTGGCAGGATCCAGTAGTGTGGAAAGAGCTCATGTTGGTCTTATGAATTCAGAGGGACATAGAAAGAATATTCTAAACCCCAACTTTACACATATGGGAATCGGGGTCGAAAAGAGCACCCGATATGGATATATATATGTCCAGATGTTCATAGGGAAATAATTAGTCCAATACAATAAATAACAGACAATATCACTTGTCAATAACGGATTCCATATAAATAGCGATAAATGGCGATGATTTTCATATCATCGCCATTTGTGTTTTCTTATACTTCAAACTAATTAGAGGCACAACTTAATGC
>LSQX01261572.1_pt1 | contig 26683 bp, 29 predicted proteins | sample 654561 | NCBI WGS metagenome assembly LSQX01 (sample SAMN04489861, study PRJNA283612) | anaerobic digester metagenome | isolation source: 4 biogas reactors fed with cattle manure at either 37C or 55C with and... | place: Denmark: Kongens Lyngby | collected 2014 | reverse complement strand
ATAGAAATGGGTATCATGCCCGAGAAGTTGTAGACAGCCAGGTTGAATGTTTTAAGATTGTTCAAAGACCCAAGTTCATCGGGCAATGAGCCTGAAAATGAATTATTGTAAAGAAAAACCTGTCTAAGATTACTCATTTGCCCCATAGAACTTGGTAAAGGTCCCGTGAATTTATTCCAACTTAGGTAAAGAATCCTCAATTTAGAGAGTTGTGCTATCTTGGGCGACAATTCACCGGAAAGCTTGTTGTCCGCCAAATACAGATTCTGCAGTTCCGAGACCGAGAACAGTTCGTCCGGGATTCCACCTGTCAAGTCATTACCTGTTAAATAAAGTACTTCCAGTGCTTTCAGTTTTCCAATCTCAGGTGGAATAACTCCGTGGACTCCTATGCTCCACAAAACAGACTGAAAATCAGTCACTTAAGGCACTTACGCATAAATTTACGCATAAAACTCGCGAAATTTATGCGTAATTTCTTTTATTGTACTCCCCTATACTTTACTTGCTGAAAGGGATAGTTTACCCTGGCACGTACCGCGAAACTTCCACGCCATACGTCCGTCCGGACACAAAAAAATCCTGCCCCCTGAAAAGAAGGCAGGAAATTTTTTTCGCTCTTGGTCCGGAGACCTGGAAGGAAGACTAAGGCTCGCCGCCAGCTGCAGCCGCGGTCCACGTCACCTCGGCCAGCATGGTGCCGGACTTCTCGCCGGTGCTGGAGTTGACGTAGTAGTAGCGGAAGAAAATCTTCGGGGCAGCTGCGCTGGGCGCACCGTTCTTGGCCACGTAGTCGGCGCGGATGTCCACGGCCGCGGCGGTGGGCTCTTCCACCATCTTGATGGCAGAGGCCTTTGCGTGTGCGCGGGACACACCGTTCGACTGGCCCTCGGAGGCCTCGATGACCAGATAGATGCCGCCATTGTCGGCCAGCGCCTGATCCAGCTTGAAGGTGAAGGTGTCACCCTGGCACACGATGGTGGCGCTGGAGGGGTTCTCGACGCCCAGGAGGGTCGGAGGGATAACCACCGGCTGGCCGCCGCAAGCGACAATCCAGTAGTTCAGGCGGGTGAACAGGTTGGCTCCGGAGATCTTGGCGCCGGTGCCCAGGACGCTGCGGCCCTGCTGAGAGAGGGCGAGCTTGTTCCACGCGAGAATGTTCTCGTTGGTGAGAGTCTTCCACATGGTGGTCAGACGCTTGAAAATACCCTTGACCTTGGCCTGGTCCTGGGTCCTGACAGAACCGCCATAGCCGCGGTTGCGGATATACTTGCGGTTCTTCATCTTTGCAGCGGTCACGCCCTTGGCGCTGCCGCTCATCTCCTCGAAGGCGATGGAAGGAATGTACTTCATAGTTAGAAGAGGTTAAGTTTATGGATGGATGTAATAAGGAAATAAAGTCCTATCAAAATCACGGCAAAGAAACAGAATCCACCTACCCTGAGCTTTGCCTGCTGCCAGCCGGTAAGTTGCCGCGGCACTTCAACTGTCACGGTCTGCACCCGGTCCTTGTATATTATGGAATCCCGGTACACAATCTGTTTGTCAACAAAGGCGGGCAGTTTCACGGGTTTCGTCTCCAGGCTGTGTTTCAGCACTCCGCCGGAAACCACAGCCGCCGAAGCAGCGAACTCATTCTCCAGATGTGACACCGTATCGAGAACGGCCACCCGTTCCACAACACGCGGCAGCTCCACGAAGACCGTGTCCTTCTGGAGCACCGTTTCAGTACGAATCTCCACCCGAGTACTGTCCGCCACGGTGGGAAGCTGGCGAACAGTACTGCAGGAGGAGCCGGGCAGAAGCAGAGGCAGAACGCAGAGAAAAATGGCCCGATAGAGTTTCATAGGTTAGGTTTAGTTTGTATGCTGTTTTTCATTTTCAATCACCTGGTCCAACTCGGCCTGGAACTTCCGGAACTTGACATCGTAGCTGGCTTTCACACCCAGGATGGCGCCGCAGAGGATAAGGAGCTCACTCACGATACTCACGGCACTGGTGTCAATCTGGCCCAGGGGCTCGATGAAGAAAAGGCACACACACGCGATGAGGACGCCGGCGCTGAAGCTCGCGATGGCGATGATGCCCTGAAGGCGCGTGAGTTGCATTTTCTTCTCGTTGGACATAATCAGTCAGGCATTTAGTTGTTGTCACGGACGACAATCATCCGGGTGAATTTGGTCCCAACATTGGCGGGCTCATCTGCGGCTCCGTCTTTGCTTATGGTCAGGATGCCGTTCCGGAGCGTGGCCGGATAGCGTTTGCTCCCAAGGTTGCTCCAAAGGTTTTCGTTGTAGATGATGGGCGGGTTTATCGAGATGTCGGAAGGAAAACCAGGCAGCTGGATTTCCACCGTCTGGTCATCCGAGTCAAACACCAGGTTGGATGCTTTCAGCACAAACATCATCCAATGAGGGGTCTCCACGGTATGAACCTCGACGCCGTCACCGGTTCCCTTGTTGAACTGCGGGACATATGTCTTCATCAAGTTCAGTACGACCTGACCGGCATTGTTTACCGGAATCAGCATCGTATTCAGGTGGACGGTATAACTGCCCAGGCTCTTGTAAGGGATAATCTTACCGATGCAGATGGTGTTCTTGTCCGCTATCCAGACCTTGGCCAGCGTGCAGTAATTCACGCCCTCAGAAGCAGCGGTAACAAGCGCAGTTCCTATGCGGCTCTTGGCAAAGGGAAGATCTGCCACGGTCAGATTCATGGGCCGGATGCCGGCATACTCAGCAGCTGTGGTGTCCACCGGGATGTCGCCCTCCAGCACCAGCAGATTCTGCTCGTGATATTCTTTGATTTGAATGTCGGAGGGGTTGACTCCGAAGTTGGTTGCAGTGATACTGAGCATAGCGGTTCTATTCGGTTATGGCCATGGCTACGGCCGTGTCATACATCTTGAAGGAAAGGTTTTTCATGCCGGAGAGGTCATCCACCTTGATGGTGCCATTCTCGGTGGCTGTCCGGTACTCCATCTTGACCAGCTGGATGGAAAGTCCCTGGCCTCCGTTGAAGTTGTCGAGGAAGAACGCATCGAAGGCAGGAATCTCTGCCGGACGGCTCTCAGGGATGAAAGTCACCGTACTCTTACTGTAGATGCCGGTAGTTCCGGAGCAAGCCGCCATCGCAGGACTGGGAATGAGTTCCAGATCAAAGTCCCTGAAGGTCTCGTAACGGCCTCCGTTCAGGGCTTCCTGAGCCAGACGCAGGCGCCCGGGAACATCCGGCGTAGCATCGAAGTCGCGCACCAGGTATCCAAAGGAGAACACGTAGTTGCCGGTGTCTTCGAATCCAGATGCACGCTCATTGGCGGGAAGGAGGAAGTAGCCTTCCTCCAGCCGGGACTCCGTGACAGCTCCCAGATGAGGGAACCTGTAGTTGCTGGCAGAAATCACCGGCACATCCGCATCGACATCATCAGGCAGACCGTCAAGAAACGCCTCCCAGTCTTTGTCCCGGTAAGCCCAGGTGCAGCTGCCAAACATCATGTGGTAGAAGATCCATTTCGGGAAGACTACGCAGATGGTATAGGATGTGTCCAGCCGGAGGTAGTTGTCCTCGGATACACAGGTAATGCGTTTCTCCTTGCCCTTGGAGGCGTTCCCACCTTGGCCAAGCATGCAATAGAGCGTCTGGATATAGATGATGAGTTCCTGACGGTCGTCGAAGATGGGCAGCTTCTCGATGCAGATGGTGTTGGCATCCTTCACCCATGACTTGAGGACAGTGCCGGCGTCGTATATGCTGGTATATCCGTAAGCTGTCTCCGAGTATTTGAACCTGGCTACAACACCGGCAATGATGCTGCGGGAAATGCTCAGTTTAGGCACCGAGATTTCCAGAACCTCCGCTGCCTGGTAGTCCGCGCTCTGCGGGCTGCAGGTGAACTTGGCGTTCAGGACAATGTAGTTGCTCTCCTGAACATCCTTGAACTGGATGACGCCAGCCCCGAAGTTATTTCCTATACTGTTGAACATAGCGCGTAGGGATTACTGTTGATAGAAAACGCCAGGACCGAAGACCTCGGTGGGTTTGATATATTTGCCGCCGCGGTGCATGAAGTGGAGTTCAGCCTTGTTGGACCAGTTGGTCGCCTCGATCTGGTAAGATTGCGGATGCAAATCTCCTTCTTCACCCATACCACGGGCCAGCGCATAGGAAAGGCCAACCAAATCATCCGGGAGTCTCTTGTCCAGGATGGCCTCGGAGGATGCGACGTTACTATGTCCAAGGCAGACGGTATCAAAGTAGATAACCGGCGCATTGGTGGAATAGTCCATATCGAGAGAGGAAACGTGCTGCTCCTCGGTAGGGTCCAGGTTATCCATTGTTACGCGGGTTCGGCCCTGATAGCTGGATTCTCCGGTCACGATGACGGAATCCTTGAACACCTGGCCGGTGAAGCCGGTTGAAGTGTCCAGCCAGTAGGACTCGATGAAGACCTTCTGGCCGGGAGTGGGCTCCACTCCGATGGTCTTGAGATAGAGTTTCGTGAGGTCCGCTTCGCCCCAGTCATCCTCCGTGTCGGAGCTGATAATGACGGTCTTGCTCCAGCCGTTGGTGATGCCGGAAGACTGGCTCCCGGACATCTTCACAACCAGTTTGAACGGTGCAGGCTCGTGTTTGATGCCGCCGAAGATAACTAGTTGCGGCGTCACTATAACCGATTCATAGCTCACATTCGGCACGGCCACCTGCCCCATCGGAGCATCGGCGACAATCGTTTCCCCGGCCATCACACGGTTTGCGTTCAACCGAACATACAGGTTCATGCCGGACAACTCGGCCTTCTGACCAAGCGACGAAGCGCCGGTGGCGTGCTCCGCCAGACGGTCCCAATCCTGACGCTGCTCATTCGTGAGCGCGACCCAACTCTTGGATATCTTCTTCAGGGATGCCCGCCTGGCCAGCTGCGCTCCGGTCGTGACCCCGGTCGGGTAGCATTTCAGCGAAAGGATGCTACGACCACCGACCTGGCGAGCCGTAACACCCTTTGCTGACCCAGAAAAGCCCCCGAAAGCAATGGAAGGAAGCGCTATCATAAGTTAAGTTTAGGTTAAGTAAGTCAAATTCAGTTCTTTGACTCAAATTTAACCATTCCTGAACAGGCTCACAATACCCCTTCTTGTCCACTGGACACCTTTTTCACGCGCACACGCGCGACCTTTACTAAATCATACTAAAATGGACTATAAAGCACTTGCCGTTTTACATTTCTCTAAAAAAGTGTCCATTTGAAATGCTATTTAATACCATTATAGTATCGTTTCCTATTTTTCAGTTCACTACAAATAGAAAGGTGTAAACTGCGATATACCAACCACTTGACGCATCATAAAACTTGATATACCTTTGTTCAAGCGCTAGCAGAAAACCCTGCACAACCGGTTGTGTTTTGTTCAACTTCAAATCATCAGAATAATGATTATCGAAAACACAACACCCATCGCCGCCCTTACTGTAGGCGATGTCAAAGAACTGCTCCTGGAGCTTGGAATGGGAGGCAGTGTCCCGGCAAATCGTTCAGCCACAAACACGCCTAAACGATACGTTTACGGCCTTAAAGGCATCCAATCTCTTTTCGGATGCTCACACCTAACAGCCCAACGGTACAAAGACGGCTTCCTGAAGCCCGCTGTCATGCAGCAGGGCCGGAAGATTGTCGTGGACGTAGAGAAAGCAATGGAACTCTTCAAGAATTACAAAGATGGAGACAACAGATAGTATCAATCCCATCACGGCCATCACAGCGGAAGTCGAATCCCAGGCCCACACCGAAGCCTACGGAATGCTGGCCATCAAGAAGGTCAACGACTCCCTCTCCGATGCCTCCAAGATGCCGGACCCAGTGCCCCTGTTCATGGAGTTCTGGTATGAAGGCGAGGTAAGCTGCCTGTTCTCGGACTCCAACCTGGGCAAATCCATCTACGCCGTCCAGATCGCCGCCGAAATCGCAAAACGCCACCGCATCCTCTATCTGGATTGCGAACTCTCAGAAAAGCAGTTCCAGCTGCGCTACACCGACGAGAAGACCGGCACCCTCTTCCGCTTCCCACAGAAGATGTACCGGGCAGAAATCGACTCCATGCGCCTGGACCTGAAAGACTACGAAGACCAGATCCTGCAGAACATCGAAGGCGCCGCCCTCAAACTCAAGTGCAAAATTATCATTATTGATAACTTGACCTACCTCTGCAACAGTTCTGATAAAGGCGTCGATGCCGGCCTCTTCATGATGAAACTCATGCAGCTGAAGAAGAAACACGGCTGGTCCATCCTCATCATCGCCCACACCCCGAAGCGCTCCCTCTCCAGTCCCATCACCCAGAACGACCTGGCCGGATCCAAGAAGCTCTACAACTTCTTTGACAGCGTCTTCGCCATCGGCAAATCCGCCAAGGACGACCGGCTCCGCTACGTCAAGCAACTGAAAGTCCGCGCCGGAGCATTCCGCTACAACGCCGACAATGTCCTGGTCTATGAAATCGAGAAAACCGGTGGCTACACCCACTTTGAGTTCTTGGAATTTTCCAGCGAGTATGAGCACCTGCGTGAGCAGAAGGAGTTCGAGACAATGAACCGCGCCGAGAATGTCATCCAGCTTCACCGGGAAGGCAAAACATACCGCGAAATCGCTGACCTTGTGGGGCTTAGCAAATCAATGATTGGCAAAATCATCAAGAAATCCGAGTCCGCGTCCACCGATGGACAAGTGGACAAGGTGGACAAAGTGGACACGCTTCCCGAAGACATTGTACCTCGCTCAATCAGAATGAATTACGACAGTCACTTCGTGCAGTTCTTGCGTTCACTGTTTGACGCTATTACCGTCCAGAACCTGGTTCTGGAATATAAGCTGGGCGTCACACGAGCGCAAGACGTCATCTTCTATCAGATAGATGTAAAAGGCCGCGTCCGGACCGGCAAGATTATGAAGTACGACCCCGAGACCGGCCACCGCATCAAGGACGAGAACACCAAAGGCCGCATCACCTGGGTCCATTCCATGCTCAAGTATTCCGGGCAGCTGCCCCAGGACTGGACGCTTACCCAGTGCCTGTTCGGCGAACACCTTCTGCCCCTCTTCCCTGAGAAGCCCGTGGCCATCGTCGAATCCGAGAAGACCGCCGTCATCTGCGCCGGGCTTATCCCCAAGTTCATCTGGCTGGCCACCGGCGGAAAGTCCCAGCTCAACGACCGGCTGTCCGTCCTCGCCGGCCGCTCCATCACAGCCTTCCCGGATATCGACGGCTTCGACACCTGGCAGGAGAAAGCCCAGAATTTCCCAGACCTGAATATCAAGGTTGCAGATCTGCTCGTTCGCTTCGGAACAGAGGAAGACCTGGAGGCACACATCGACATTGCAGACTGGCTCATCCGCTGGCACCGGACACCCAATCCCAGGGCTGACGCGACCTTCGCCGCCATCGCAGAATACTTCTCCCCGGAGGTCCATCAGGAGCTTCGCGCCCTTATCCACGACCTGGACTTGGAACTCGTTGAAATACAAAAATATGAGCCTGCAGAGCCGCCGGAGGCTGAATGAAAACTTATAAGAATGCATCCGCCCTTGATAAAAATTCAGTAAATTTACACCGCAATTCCCTTAAAGAATTGCGGTTATCTTTTCTGTGCGCACTAAAAAAGTAACCATTGTTGAACCTAATTTTGTTGAAGCAATGGAAACAACGGAAAAGACCTGTTCTTTTGACGAGATGCCTTCTATTCTCGCCCGTCTTGTGGAGCGCTTTGACAATCTCAGCGCCCTGCTCCATTCAAGGCGTGCCGGAGTCCTCGACAGCAATTGGATGGATATAGACCAGCTACGTGCATACCTTCCCGGCCACATGGCCCGCTCCACCATCTATGACTGGATTAAGGAGGACGGTTTACCACACTACCGCAAAGGCAAAAACTACTTTTTCCTCCGTTCTGAAATAGACGACTGGATAAAGGACAAACACATCCGAAGTCGCACGGAATCAAAATCTTGCGGCAAATCAAATAAAATTTCTTAACTTTGCTGTCGCAAAAGACCGCGATAGTTCTGTAGCAACAACGATATAGCATTTGCTATTTATTCGGTTTCCAGAAACCTGAGAAATTTCTAAGATAAAGACCGGGTAAGTCAGTAGATGCCTCCGCTTAGGCGTAGGTATGACTTATTCATTTTATCGGCTTCTCAGGGCCTCTGGAGTGAGTAAGACCCAGCCCACGCCTATTTTTACGCCCTTTTTTCTTCTCAAATCCATTGCTTTTCTCGCTGATTTTTCGTAACTTACAGGTAGAAACCTAAACGAAAAACCTGCTATGAAAACCCTAATCGACAACGGCCACGGCATCGAAACGCCCAGCAAGCGCAGCCCCGACGGGCTCCTCCGCGAATTCCACTACAATCGCCTCATCGCCCGGGGCATCCACGCCCGCCTCACAGCCCTCGGCCACGACTCCGCTCTCCTGGTTCCTGAACAGACCGACATCTCCCTTCCGGAGCGCTGCCGCAGAGTGAACGAGATCTGCCGGAGCCTCGGCAAACACAACGTCCTCCTTCTCTCCATCCACATCAACGCAGCCGGTAACGGCCACTCCTGGATGAACGCCCGCGGCTGGTGCGCCTACACCACCAGAGGAAACACCCGGGCAGACGCCTTCGCCACCGCCCTGTACGAATCCGCCCAGCTCCACCTGCCCGGAATGCGTCTCCGGACAGATTACACCGACGGCGACCCCGACATAGAATCTGACTTCTACATCCTCCGCCACACATCCTGCCCCGCCGTCCTCACCGAAAACCTTTTCATGGACAATCTGGACGACTACAACTTCCTCCTGTCAGAGGAAGGCCGCCAGGCCATCGTGGATTTGCATGTGGATGGGGTGCTAAGCTATCTGGCGAATTGTGCCGCGTAGCCGTTTCTACCTCTTTGGAAACCTCTTCTGCAGCTCCGCTTTCAGTTAAGATCTTTATTTTTACTTTGCTGTAATGCTCATACCTTTACTTATTTCGCTTTTTCATGTCTGCGATGGCCTTCTGCTTGTCCTTAATCTGCCGATTAAAGGATTTCACAGCCGCCTCCCAGCCCGGATTCTTGAACTGCTTATACAGGCTGATTTGTTGTTTCAGGCGTTCAATCTGCTGCTCTGTGAACCGGATGAACGTGTCAAATTTGCCCACTAGTTATCTTCTTTAATCTTGCGTATCTTGTCCTCTCCCATTACCTAAATTCCGCAGACAATATGCCTGCTAAAAGTTGAAAAGCCTTGATATAGAAACCCTTACCGCCCGAGGAATCCTTATCTGCCGCCGAGCCCAATAAAAAACCCGACTAGAACGTAATGAATTGCGCCGTAAGTAACTGAACTTGCGGCGCTTTTGGTGGAGTTAGGGGGTACCGAACTGTAATACAATAATAACTATTTATTTTTTATAGGGGCATATTTTGTTAAATGCACAGTCTCCGCATACCTTTCCAGGTTTGGCAGGATACTCTTTATTTCTAATCTTATCTGCAATTGAGACAATTGATGCTATTTCATCATCAGGATTAGTCCCCTGAACGGATTCGTATTTCCCGGACTTCAGATAATAAATAGCGAGTTTTACAGGTCTACTAACTCGATATTTCTCTTTGAAACAGACAGAATAAAATGATAGTTGCCCGGCATAATTCTTAGGGTCTCCTGTCTTAAAGTCAACAATCGTATAGTCGTTATCTGCTGTAAAAACGGCATCGAATCTTCCAGTTACAAGATTGCCTCCAACTGATATATTAAATAGGTCTTCAGATGAGTGGATATGGTCTTTAGTGAGGAGTCCCTTACTGTTTTTTACAAATGTTTCAATTTGTTCAAGAGCTGCTTTCTTAAACTTTTCATCGGAGCTTAAAGATCTGGTACTTGATGCCTTCCAAGCGGTTTCGACTTCTCTTCTTATATCAATATCTTCAAGAGCAACTCCGCCCATTATTTTCCTTAGAATTGTTTCTATAATTTTGTGAACATTCTGTCCAAACTCCATTCCGCCAATTCTAGTAGTAGAAAGATTCCATTCGTGCGAATACATATATGCACGCGGGCACATTCTATAGAGGGCGATAGCATTATAACTAAGAATGGGATTATCCGTATTAATTCTGTCACGTTCACGGAACTCTTGTTTACCCAATAGAGAGTAATCTATCTTGTTGGTATAGTCCTGAAACTTCTCAAGGTATTTAGCGATGTATTTGTTTTTGGGGTACTTCTTTCTTCTGTTTTCGATGCTTTCTGCTCCCGAAATAACAAGCAAGTCTTCTGCTCGAGTACAAGCAACATATAAAACTCGAAATTCTTCGTCTTTTTTATTGAAATGGATACCGGCAAGAGAATCTAGTCGGTCAATTATGCTACTAGTATCATTTCTTTCTACTTGGCTAGGAATAAACACCACAGGGAACTCCAGACCTTTACTTTGATGAATGGTCATAACTTGTACCCCATCTGAAGTATTATCATCGATGTAATCTACGTCTTGTTTCTTCTTCAGGTAAGTAAAGAAACTAAAGAGATTCCAGGGGTCGTATGATGTCGCAAATTCATCAAAAGACGCTACTAATGATGTTAGAACACCAAGGTTTTTACCTTCATCCGCATATCTCTCAAAGAAATCACAAGTTGCTAAAATATCATATGTTAAATCGATGCATGATGAATACTTATTACTATTCAAAACTTCATCGAGCTTATCGACGTATGATCTCTCCGCATATAAGGATGTCAAATCGCTGAAGTGCTCTTCATCAATTCTTGCAATGGTATCGTAAAGTCTATCTTTATATTCTTCATCCTTTGCTAATGCAAAATCTAGCAGGCCAAGAAATTCTTCTCCAAGTTCACTATCGAAGAAACTTCCGGAACCAATTAGTGAGAACGGAATACCTTTCTTTTTGAACGCAGTTATTAGCTGAGCAGAATGGTATTTGACGCTTCGGTAAAGGACAGCTATTTCATTATAGTTCTTAATGATAGCCCGCTTTTTTAGCTCTTCTATAGCGCCGACTATGAAGTCTATCTCTTGCGTGTCATCTGCAAAATAATTGACGACAGGCTTATGAGCATCTGTGCTTCGGAAAGGAGTAATTCCTTTTTCAAGACTACCTTGTTCTGAAAGCTTTAGGAGATTATTGGTGAAATTGACTATAGGACTCGTGGAACGGTAGTTAATATTTAGAACCGTCTCCTTAACAGGAATACTCTCTTTGGCATAATTAGCTTTATAATCTCGTATTATGCTAACGTCTGAACCCCTGAATTCATATATACATTGGTCATCATCTCCAACGACCGTAATGTTGTGTTCTTTTGATGAAAGTTCTTCGAAAATTTTGTGCTGGATGGGGTTAATGTCTTGATATTCGTCTACGAAGAAAAAAGAGAAATCTGTCAGTATTCGTTCTTTAAAAAACTGATCACTCTGTAGTTCGTGCAGAAATGTAGATTGAATAGATGCGAAATCGAAAAGACGAAAACGGTTCAATATTCTTCTATATAGCCCATAAGCGTCACATGCCAATTGAAGCTCTTCATCTTGAGATAAATCAAGAGATTGAATATCTATTTCCTGATCATTGATTTTGTTAAATACCGCTGCTAGATCTTCTGCAGTAGACCAGCCCCTTGATGTCGGATATCCAAGATTCTTTAATTTCGAATGAATAAAATGAATCTGCTCGCCTTCAGCTAAAATAGAATAATCTGAATAATCAGTAGTAGAGTACCTGGTGAGTAGTTCATAGCATATAGAATGAATCGTGCCAATTAGAAAATTGACACGATTAATATCTCCCATGGATACTTTGCTATATATTCTTTGGGTAAGTTCTTCTGTTGCTTTTCGAGTAAACGTGCATAGAATAATACCTTTATTCTTAGCTTGTTCACTATTCAAAAGTTCAATTACTCTATTAACCAAAGTCGTTGTTTTGCCGGTCCCTGGTCCGGCAAGTATCATTTCTGTACCGCTTACTGACATTACAAATCTATTGCTTTATGTGTCCGTATATTATACGTTGGTTCAAATGAGGATACAAACTTAAAAATGACGGTAACTGAGAAATCAAACACGTTTGGTTTGTTATCTTGGTCCAAATCGTGCCATTTAAGAAACTAATTGCTCCGGTGCCATATTTAGTATACCAATATGGTTGAACCGCCATTCTGTATGTGTTTAATCGGTCCGAAGGACCTGTATTCTGGAACTGCGCCCAATTGTTTCTATTCGCATATGCCGTTATTACAAGACTTGGTCTTGCATGTAACGTGAAAATGTTCATGCCACCCAGCGCATTAAATCTGTTCCAGAAATCAGATTCCGTGAACGGCGCTCTTTGTTGGGGTTGCCCTTGATATTGGCGATATAACCCAGTAATAAATCTCTGTTGACCATCGGTTAAGTTGATGTCCATGAATTCTCGGCCACGTTCCCCATTAACGAGATCTGCGTCCTTCAAGAAGGTGAACAAAAACTCCACACCATTAGAACCAGGATGAAGGTTGTCGTTCCTTTTAGACCATTGATCTCCGTCGAATCGATTAGGAACAAGGGCTGGGAAGAGAGTGTAGTTTCCATTATAAAGATTCCCAGGACAATAGTAAAAATTATTCTTGATATCCCATTCGTTCCCGTTAAGGATAAAATCCCTATTATCGACAGTCCAGAAAGGCGTGGCGCAGGCATCAAAGTCAGGATGGATGTTGTTAGCTGAGCAAAAGAATTTGAACAGTGCTTCGGCTATTTTACCTTTAGCAATATTCATCGCCCTCTTCTTATCGTTAGGGATTCTCATCCTATCAACCGTGAAAGGGAGCGATATAATGGCGTACTTAACACAATCCAAAATAAGGGCATCGTAATCTGCATTACTAATCCCATCAACGATTATGACTTCGTTTTCTCTCATATTGTTGGTATGGTTTGTTTTAGTGCACTAGAAAAGCGTGATATTAAAGAGTAGAAATAAACTTGGATTATGATGAGCTAATTGAACTCACCGGTTCTAGCTCACTTACAAGACATCCCCAATTGTCCACTTTGGTATCACCGTATTGCTCAATATTATGAGAAAATCGAGGGTATTCATCTCCAATTACTCGAAAATCGTTCTCTTTTATCCAGCCTAACAAGTAAATACTATACTGGTAGAGCTTTAGGCTCTGCCATGAATTTACTGAAGGGGCATAGCCATCAGCAGTTTGAACAAGCTCGAATTCGCACGTATTAGTGATTATTTCCTTAACTTTAGACTCATCTTTGCGAATTGTTAGCTTCCCCTGGGGCAATGTAGCTCCAGTCCATACGATAGAGAACACCTGATGGAACGAATTCGTAGATATTATATGCTTTTTGTTGAGCTTTATCTCTTCTATACAAGATTCGTTTTTTGCAGATGTTCCGTAAATCTTAATGGATGCATTCTCATCTGGAGAGTTATATCCTATGAGAAGATGTTCTGTCGAACGGTCATCTTTATACGGGCCCTTCTTGAGCCACTTGTAATCCCAGAAAGCATGTACCAGGGGACCGGCCATCGCTCCTTCAGTAAAATAGCCTTCAATAAAAGGGAATAGATAGTTCTTTTTAACCTTACGGTCAGATGCACAATTAAATTGATCAAGCGGGACTAAAGCATGGCACTTTAAAAACCATTCTTCCTTAGACTGGAATAGAGAATCATATTTGCTTTGAATATGTGCAGATGAAAGATCTAAGAAATTGGCTTTAATATCAACGGGCGTTCCATTAATGCCAATGTCGTAGCGGTCTACTTCATACCATCTGGTTCGTCCTTTAAGTTCATATTTAATATGTTTGGATTTGAGATAATCAATGAACTCATTCTCCGCAGCAACACCTAAAAGGATTTTCTCAATCCGCTTGTACGGGTTGGGTTTGCCCATTCGGTTGAAAGTTGATGTCCATGATATTAGCGCATAATCAAGACCAGCTTTCAGGGAATCATCTTTAACGGGAAGCTTTACAATGTCATTTGTGGTTATCATTACACTCAAAATTAAATAGTTCCTGGAGTGTAATGTCTAACGCTTTTGCTATACCAAAAATAGATTTGAGAGATGGGTTGCGTTCTCCGCGCTCTATCATACCGATATAATTGCGGTCAAAATTGCCACGATAAGCAAGCTCTGTCTGAGAAAGACCTTTCTCAGTTCGTAGCTCTCTTAGATGTGCGCCAAATTTAGATAAGATATCACATTCCATTGCACAAATTTCGTGACTATTAATCGCTTGTAAAACCTACAATAAGTATCATACCCCACCTAAACCGTATTCTAGAGCCATAGAACGCGTTTTTGTGTTGATACTTTTTGTAGGTATGTTTTTTTGTCTTATCTTTGCTTACTGGTTTGTAAAGATATGAAAAATAAATTTAATCTCATTTCGTCTAAGGAGTGGCTGCCGTTCCAGAAGTCCTGGTTCAGATATGAAGATGACGAACGTTTATATAGGGATAACATTCGTTTTTTTACTAAAGCGGACGAATTAAAGCAACCGATTGCATATTTCGGTAACCAGTATGAGCTATTCGAGAGAATAGCGGTGGAAAATAACCTTTCCGCCATAAAATTATCAGACCTGGACACCGATACCCAGTTTGTTATGATAGACCTGCGGAGTTTCATAACATCAAAGACTAAGGTATCGGAATACGAGTCAATACGTGAGGAAGTGCTTTCACTTCTAGAGAAAGATTTCGAGAAGCTTCTTGACCGTAGGTTTGTGGCTGTATTCTGTCCAAATATACAAGTAGGTCCTTCATATTACGTTTACGCATGGGACTTGGCAGAATATCTTAGTCAGATCCTTTGTTTGAAAGATGATAAGATTGCTTGTCTTGATGGACCGATGACGAAAGTCAATAATAAAGAGTATTTCACTCCATCAAATAGCTATTTCTATTGCTTGTATTTCCGGAAAGACGAGCTTTCAAAAGGACGACGCAATGGAGATAAGTATCATTTCTTGACTGGTCACAACAAACAGTTGAAACATGAGATCTATTCTAATATTCCCGGGTGGTTTATTCTGAAACCTCAGCCTAGAAGTAAAGAAGAGATTTTACATCCGGCTAAATATCCAGAGGACCTGGTGAAGATGTATATCCGTGCCTTTACAAAGGAGAATGATAATGTATTCGATCCTATGTCGGGGACAGGCAGTACAGAACTGGGGGCTCTCCAGATAAAAAGGAATGGATACGGAACGGAACTAAGTGAGTTTTTTGCAGGTATAGCAAATGGTCGTTGTAATGACTTTGTGAATCCCAAAGAACTCTCGTTATTCGCAGACGATGAAGAAACCAAAAACTCATTCCTAATTCTTAATAAGGATGCTCGCTTAATCACTAAGGATGATTTTCCTCCTATCGATTATATGGTAACATCTCCTCCTTACTGGGACATGCTCAATATGAAGGGAGCAGAGAATCAAGCTAAGCGAGTTGAAAAAGGTCTTAAGACGAATTATTCGGATGACCCCGATGACCTTGGGAATATTGCTGACTATTGGAAGTTTATCAACACTCTGAAAGAGATATATCTCAATGTTGCTTCTCTGATGAAGCCTGGTGGATATATGACGATTGTGGTCAAGAATATTAAAAAGAAAGGAACCAACTATCCTTACGCATGGGATCTAGCTCATGTATTGCAAGAGAAATTGATCTTGCTGCCTGAGAATTTCTGGTGCCAGGATGATATATCTATTGCTCCTTTTGGTTATGGAAATACTTGGGTAAGTAACACATTCCATCAGTATTGCCTTAATTTCCAGATTCCAGAAGAGTAGTATATCTTTACAATCTTTGTTTGCCCGTCACCGAATTCTTTAGTGACGGGCATTTTTAATGTTTTACAAATAATATTAGATATATTCTTGTTTATTTGCCAATAATTCCATACCTTCGTACCATAAACATTGAAGGTTATGATAAACGTAGAAGAAAACCTCAGAGAGATTTGCCGAAGGAAAGGCCTCCGGCTCTCCGATGTGGCCGACCGCATGGGCTCCGGCCAGTCCAACCTGATATCGAGTGTCAAAGGCAATCCGTCCCTGGCGAAGCTGGACGAAATCGCCAACGCCCTCCAAGTCTCCGTCTCCGAACTCCTGACGATGCGCCCGGAGAAAGCCACTGGCGTTGCCATCATCGACGGCCAGGTGTACCAGGTTTCCAAGCCTGCGGCCAACGTGGTCCAGCTGCCCGTATACGAGCGCTACAGCGACCTTCGGGACGACATCAAGGAATTTGTCACCCGAGCCGTTGAAGCCGACGGAAACACCGCCAAAATGGCCATGCTGGAAACATTCGAGGTCTTCTCCCTGAGCTACGATGTCCACGACGCCAAGTTCCATCTCAACCTCTGCTATGCCGACGGCAAGACACTGTCCATGGCATACCAAAAGCTGGAATACTGCGACTGGAAGGATGAGGACACCGAAGAATCCGTCAAGTGGGACCTCCACGAAGTCACCCAAGAGATCATCAACGACATCGAGAGCGCCGTGCCGTGCAAATTACAGCAATAATGATCTGAAAGTAAGATAAAACTTTTGTTTATCATGAAATACTATTGCATTAAATTTAATCCAGGCATGTATGCTTCTCTCTTCTTATGTTATTACGATAAGATATTGAGTCGCCCCGGTGAGAATGAACTACTCGTGGTTGGGTTAAAGCCTTGGATTGATAATACATTGTTTTTTTTCGAGACTTCCTATTATGAAAAAATAATATATGAGTACTTCGCAGCAAAGGACGCCGGCAAGTTAGTTGAGCAGGAGAAGAACCATCATTGGGTGTCGTTTTGGTATTTCATGGGCAAGACCAAACTAGCTGATGAGGAGCAATACAAGGGAGCCTGGGATTATTCAAAAGGAGTAAGGAAGCCATGATCACCAAGCACGACCACATCCGCCGGCAGACCTGTGCCGATACCACCATCACCGACGTCATCCGCAAAGCCCTGGCCGATAACTTCGAGCGCATCCCCTTCACTCACGAAGGCGGCTTCATCGCCACCGACCTGGGCGAAACCGAAAGCGACGAAGACCTGCACATCACCATCAGCGGCCATCAGGAGAATGGCGGGCCGATGTACCAGAACATCACTGTCATCTACTTTGACACCAAGGAAAAGGCCGATAGGTTCCGCTACTCTCCTGAAGGCGTCGGCTTCGATGACCCTTATGGCGATGGCCAGGACAGTTTCGACCTGACAGTGCTTGCCGGAGACCCGCGCCTTCCCGGCCTCATCGCCACCATCCTGAAGAACTACTTCGGGTTCACAGACCGCTCCCGCCTTTGCGCCCATACCTACTGCGAAGTCGATTACTTCCGGAAAGATCCTGCCGATGCCCGGCCGCAGCAGATGAAATCATAGCCGATTGCGCCCTCGGTGTTCCAGATGCTCCGCGCCCTCTTTGGGAAGGGACACCCCATAAAAGCCTTGCACATATTTTCAAACCTCGGGAATAGTTCTCAACTTTGCCTGGCAATGGCCTAATGCGTTGAGCCTATGCTATAACTCTCGCAAACGGACTGGCAGACTCTGCTCCATAGCGGCAGCTTGACAGATGCATCTCCGGTCATTGTTTTCGGTCGATGTAGCTCAACTGGCCAGAGCATCATAGGTTGTAGGTTCGAATCCTGCCATCGGCCCCGGCTTGTATGATAGGATTAACCTCGTACCATCGTTTGAAATGGTCTGTGAAGAATCACTGCTGTGCCGCGCCCGCTCCGACCCATCGAGCCGCCTTGCGCCAAAGGGTAAGAATCGCTTGCGAAACGGTTCCGGAGCGTTCCAGTCTGAATGAAGAGCAGAAAGGCCTGCTGCCCCAGAATTGGTTATGAGGAATTGGCCGTCCTCCGTTCAGACTTTTTATTCTTTCCACTCCACTAAACTCCTGTCCAGACTGATGCCCTTGGCACCGCCCTGGGGACCCTGGATGTAGTAGTTCTTGGCAATTCGTTCAGGGATTTCCTTCAAAAAGGCAAGCTTCACGGCAGCACATTTCTCGCTGAAAGAGTTGGACAAAGGATCTGTCAGCGCATCGATGCTGGAGAGCACCTGGGCTTCATCGTCCTGGTTGGTGAGTCTCCGGTAGATGGCAAGGAGTTCATCACGGTGGCCGCTGATTTCTTTCAGGCGGCAGCCTTCAGGATGTTTGAGGAAGAAGAGGAACAGAGTCTTGGGCAGCTGCCGGAGCTTGATTTCCTTGTTATAGTCCGGAAGGAGTATCCGGTAATCCGTGGTTATCTGGACGCGGCTCAGTTTCACGGCCTTCTGGAGCCAGTTTTCGATGACGTCCACGGGATAATTAGCCATCACCAGTTGCTGAATCTTTTCCTCGACCTCGGCAGCGAGTCTTGCGGTCAGTTCATCTACCGGTGTCTTTCCGTATGGCACCTCAGACTCTCTCAGACCATCAATCTCTACTTCATCCCGAAGCTCTTTTGAGAAACGAACGACACTACTGCCTGCCTTTTTCGGTATTTCATAGTACACGTTATCCACTTCTTCAACCAGGTCTGACAATGCAAACTCATCTGCCTGAGCTTTCTTGCTAATAAGCAGACTGATATACTTCTGCAACTCCTTTATGAAAAGACTGTTGGTCATATAAATCCTTGTTGGTATGCAAAGTTACTCATTTTCCGCTAAACAACGCCATACAAGCCTTGTACGGATTTGCAAGCCAAAACAAAAGTAGCGAACTTCGCATCGTCCTGACAGGACTCAGAGGTCCGCCGCTCGAAAGAACGGCGGAAGAGTCGTCAGGGTGCCGACTGTCGGCTTTGCGGGACGCCATGCCGAAAGGATGACTTTGTACGACCGACCGACAGTCTTTTGCATGCGGCAAGTGCATCGTCCGCTGCAGGACCACTTATTGCCGTCAGGAATGCCGGAAAAGCGGTGGGATTCGGCCAATCGGTCCCAGTATGACCACCCGGCATTCCTTTTTGAATGAAAGAATTGTATTAACTTTGTCAAACCAAGCGCCATGAAACAGAAAACCGACACCGTCACCGCCGTAACCCGCAAACCCCGCAAATGCCCCCACTGCGGCGGCAAAGTGGTCCGTATCATCTACGGCGAACCCACACCGGAAACCTTTGAAGCGGCAGAGCGGGGAGATTTTGTCCTGGGAGGATGCTGCATTAACGAACTCAGCCCCGATTGGCAGTGCATCAGCTGCGGCCACCAGTTCATCAGGGTCATAACGGAAGCCCAGAAGCGCAACAGATAACCCTGAACGCCACATAGCCCTGCGGACCAGCCGTGTCACTCCGCACCCTTCCTGAGGCCCCGTCAGTGTCTGTAGTAGTGACGGGGGCTATTTTTTTCGTATCTTTGTAAAAACCAATCCCGAAGCTGCATTATGGAACAGAATATCTACACCGAGGAAGAACTGTACTGGAGCCAAGGCGGCAATACCGGTATGCTTCCTACCAGAATAACCCCGTCGCAGGTCAATGTCCTTGCCGATGGGGAAATCTTCGTATTTGGCAGCAATTTCCAAGGACGGCACATGGGTGGTGCGGCCAGGATTGCCAAGGAGAAGTTCGGTGCCGTCTGGGGCATCGGCGAAGGCCTGCAAGGGCAAACCTACGCCATCCCCACCATGGAAGGCCTCGATAATCTCAAGCCGGCCGTGGAGCGTTTCACCTCATTTGCCAAGCAGCATCAGGAGTTGAAATTCTTCGTCACGGCCATTGGCTGCGGCATTGCTGGCTATCAGGCCGAAGAGATTGCGCCGATGTTCCTGGATGCGGCATATCTCCCGAATGTCTATCTGCCGCTGTCGTTCTGGAAAGTAATCATGAATATCCCAAGGGCAGATGAGCGCGTCCGAAGCTTTGCCCAGTCTGTCCTGGACGTATGCCGATACGCCCACCGCAACAATCCTCCCACCTGGACTACAGCCACAGACGAATCCCTATTCGCAAGCCTTGAGCGCGACCAACACTGGCAGCTGGGCCTCCTTCTGGGTGTTATTTCCCCGGCCGATGAAGAGCCGCACACGAAGGCCCTTCCGGAAGAACTCAGAAAGAAGATCCTGGAAGCCCTGAAAAGAGCGTAACCAAGAAAACGAAACTGAGGCCTCGCATGAAGTGGGGCCTCAGTCATACCTGAACGGTATCACAACCGGGTCTGTGCCGATACGGCGATTAAGCAAGTAGATATCCCGGCGTGTCTATAATCATTAGAAAACGTTATCCCACGTAGTATTGCCGTAGATGGTGACACCGATGAGCCTATCTTCAATGAAATACAAAATAATTTGTCGCTGGAGGTAGTGTATCTGCTTGGCGTCTCCAAGCGGCGTGCTCACGTGCTCCTTAATCCGGTACATGCCGGAGTTGCGGTAGGCGTTCTTACACATATCTTCTGTGAATCCGAACTTGATACGGCCCCACCAGATGTCCAGGCCTGTCTCTTCGCCATAGACCTTGGTATAGATTTCCAGGAACTGCATCTCGCGCTCATTCAGGGCGCGCTGCTGCTCCAGCCATTCCTGCTCCGATAGGGCAATATATTCTTTACGTTTCTCTTCCAGCAGCCGTTGTTTTTCCAGATATGCGCCATATTCCTGGCTACTTAGGAAAAGTTGCGGATAGTTTACGTCATCAATACATATCGTTGGCAAGTCCATCCTTTCCTGGTCAATAGGACGGATAATCATCCGATACTCCATATGCTGTGGAATTCCATCACGTTCACGTGCAACTTCAAGATAGAGGTCGTCAATGACTACCTTAGAATAAGCCGTGCAGAGTTTCAGGGTTTCTGTCGGGATCGTGCGGCTATTCCGTCGCCGGAAATCGATGCTGTCCTTAATCTCGAAGAGATTCTTGCCCAAAACGAGAGTGTCACCTACATATTTTGCGCGCATAGAGTCAACAACGGACGGTGCCCACCTAGCATCCCTTTCGGCTATTAGATCTGCTTCGCTGCGGGTTCCGAATTCATCATGGAATTCTCGGAGATAGTTGGTAGTATGGCCATCTGCAGAAAGTTGGCCTGGATCATAGGTTAGAATGCTTGGACGGGCTCCGGAATAAATAACATCGGCCCAATCCTTCTGGATGACTTCAATCTTAGGGCCGATATTGACGTCGCTATATTGAATACTCTCGCCATTCGACTTATAGAAAGGCTGTTCCAGATAATGAGCCTTGAGGGAATCCACAAAAGATTTATGAACGTAATATAGGATACCATCACTGACCATCGATTTCTTTGTCTTAGGGTTGCCGACAGACATCAAGTATTGAGTATCGTCAATGCAGACACGAAACTGTGTAGCGTTGAATTTCTCCTCAATGGCTACATATTTATCTGTGATGTCCAAATGGACAAGATGTTTTTGGAAGTTGGCCGAAGGACCCTTTTTGCCGATGGCTTTTGCGGAGGCCAAAAATACGTCACTGTTCCCACAAACCACAATGGTATCACCAGGCTGGATTACCTGAGCTTCGGCGCTGACACCAAAGAAAAAAAGTGCCAAAAAACCTGTCAATATTTCAAACCTAGCCATCTGTATTGTCCTATTCTTATGCAGATTATACCACAAAGGTATGAAAAATTATGCGCATAAACACTTTTCGATTCGGATTCATGGATGGATTCGGGTCAATCTAACCTTGAGGCTTATGGCGAAATGGATTATAGCATTGATGTTGATGAAATGTTCAGCCAGCATTGAGGTGATTTTTTAGGCCGATACCGATGTGTCGGGCCGATGGTGCCAAGAGGCATCGACAGTGCAGACTGGGCCGATAGAGAAAGCGGTCATCCGAGAGACGCTGTCCAGCAGAGCTGGCCACCGACTCTTGGCTGGATCTATCAGCGCCCTCCAGCCCGGCAAGCCGGTCAGGAAGGCTCAACGCGCTCCGCGCGATAGAAAGGAAGCGGTACTCGCTCGTCAGGTCGGCAGAGCCGCCCAGACCAGCGACCTCTATTGCCACGCTTCGCGGAGAGACCGAAGTCGGCGGAGCCGCCATCGGACTCTCTTCGCCCTCCCGCACAGATAGAAAGAGAAAGCGGTATGGGAGACAGTGTCGGGCAGAGCCCGCCACAGACTCCCATCCTTTTATCCCCCCAGCCCCCAGGGGAGATAATCGCCCGGGAGGCGGAGTACCGGCGCGACCGTCAGTGCCCAGAATCCGGGCACTTAACATAATCCCATCGGAATTGTGTAATCAGACGCCCTGTAGGCCGTTTCTGCGGGCTTCTGACCCATTGATATTCGACTCCGCTGGAGCGGGGTACTGACGGTGCCGGCGGCTGTTACACAATTCCGATTATGTTAAGTGTCTCCGTCAGTGCGGTGCGAAGGTCCTACCTTCGAATCTCCCGGGCGAGGCGGCGTCGGACAGGCAGCCCCCCTCAGGGACCTCCCGGGACCCGGTCCGTCGGGGGGCTGCGCACTTTGCGCTCCTTCGTAGAACCGGCGACAAGGATTCCGGCCCCGCTCCGGCAGTCGTCTCAAGCTGCTGGCGCACTTGAGACCACTGCCTCCGCTCCTTTCTTCGATAGAGATGTCAGTGGTATGCGTGGGCGCAAAGTGCAGGGCACGAACACCGTCAGTAAGTTGCGAAGGGCATCCCTCGCTTTCAGCCTCAGTGCGGTGCGAGAAGTCCGCCGCCTTATGCAGCGCAGCTGCGGGTCGGCCCGGCACCTCCAGTCGTGTGGCAGGACAAGCCTGCCACACCACTTCCGGCACCGTTCCTCCAAGGTAGAGTTTAACCTGGCCGCTATTCCTCCAGGCCCTTTGGGTCTGCCGCAGGCGCGTCAGGCCACAAAGAGCCTTCCGGGCGTCCAGGACACGGCCGTCCCGGCCGTTGGCGCAGCGAGTGTCAGTCAGCTTCCCCGGAGGGGACCCCAGCTGCCCGCCACACCCTGCGCGGTTCACCCCGCATCAGCGACGTAGCCGCGTGCTTCTATTCGACTGACAGTGCCCGTGAGCGTGGAAGGCCGTACCCCGCTCGACCGTCAGTGCTGCGCTCACACGGTGGGCCGTCCCGGCCCAGGCCACGGAGGCCGTCTGCCTAACCCTTCGGCTGCCGGTCTTTGTCGGGGTCTGGGAGCCCGAGGTCTCCCAGACCTTGCACCGCCAAAGCCCGCCACCCCCACCGCACCAGACCGCCTCCGTGGCCTACGCTCCACTGCGTTCCGCGCCCTTGATGGTTTAGAGACTCTGGCCCGTGGGCCCGAGCCAGCGACCGTGCTGGCATCAACGCCGGAGCTCGCCCCACCGTCCCGGCCCAGAGACTCAAAACCATCAAGGCTGACCAAGGGACCTCCGCCCCGGCCTTAGTGCTGATGGCAGCGCCGTGCTACGCCCGGAGGACGGTAACAAGATTTATATATATACCACAAGGAGCAGCGGCTAACGCCGCTGCCGCTTCGCTTCTGGTGGATATCAAAGGAGTATCGACCTGGCTGGATCTGGCCACTTCCGAGGCCGTTCCACATGTTCCACTTTATTAAGAAAATTTAATGTAACTTATTGAAAATAAATTTGTTATTCTCGTAGAAAATGCTTATCTTGTAGATGGATTGAAACGCTATTTGTTATGGAGACCTTAGTAAGATTTATAGAGAGAGTTGAGAACAAAGTTCTTTACTATGTGACCGAATACACGGAGCAACAGGACACGATGCACTTCCTTACGGAAATCTGGGTGCATCAGCTCAGCGGCAAGGTCGTCTTCGATGACTATCCTGAGAAACCCAACTACAAACGGACCACCGTGTTTGACCTTTGCAAACTTGACAAGAACCTCCGCAAGGTTCCGGATATGAAGGCCATCAAGAAATGGGTGGAGAATGAGGTCCTGATGCATTCCCTTTCCGACAATCCGCGGAGGACGACACGCCCCCGGGCGTGATGTACCTCTGCTTTAGTTGCTCACTACAAGCCTACTACCTGCCCAAAATTTGTAATTTGTAATGCCTCAGTTCCTTCCATCAGTCCTGATTAGTGACGCCTACGGCTCCGTGGGTGATGTCACCTTCTACCATCGAGGCGGAAGGTGCTACTATCGTAAGCGCACAGCCGGGAACTACCTGGGCACGGCAGCGCAGCTGTCGGCTCTCGATGTCCACCGCCGGGCACTGGCCGCCTGGAGGACGGTTGACCAATCCACTCAGGAGATCTGGAACAAGCTGGCCACTCAGGTGGAGCCGCACCGGCCACCGTTTGACCACAAGGCCCACATTACAGGCCAGAACCTGTTCGTCTCAGCTTACCATGGCTTCGCCACCCTGGGGGATGAGCACACACCGGAACCGCAGCCTTTTGAATACTTCCCGCCTTTCGCCATTCAGCTGCAGGATGCCGCCAAGTCGGCCGGGCGGCTGGTTGTGCCCGCGTCGGTGACCATTGCTTCAGGACTGGATGCCGGACGCTACCGGCTGCTGGTCAAAATCCAACTGACGGACCCCGGGAAGGGCAAGCATCCCGGACGCATGCGCAATATCCTTGCAGACCGGAACTGCGACTGCAGCCCGGTCTCCCTTATTATCAATGATTATGTGGGTATCTGGGGCCTGGACCTGGAAGAATACCAGGTATATGCCCGGCCGCTGCTTCTGGACACTGTAACCGGCTATCGGAGCCAGCTGCAGGAGTACTCTACTTGCCTGAGAGCCACGGAATAGATTTCCACAGCTCGACGGTGGCCGCCAGGTCTATTGCTGTCTTGTCATATACCAGGTATCCGAACTTCTTCCAGTTATACACCGTCTGGCGGCTGACATTGAGCCAGGTGGCCAGCTCAGAGAAATTGCAGGTCTTCCTGATCTGAGCACTGTGCTCCAGTTTCTTGATATACTCTTCAACTCCTCCAATCTTGGGCGCAGCTTCGTCCAGGATGGTCTCGATATCTATGTGGGACTGTCCGGCTTCCTTGAACATCCGGAGCAGGTCGTATGCCTTGTTGACATCGACCTGCATCCCCAGGGTCAACATATCGCTTCGGGTCAGCATAGGACTATTTGCTTAATTCACTTTCGAACAGAGCCATAGCATTGGCCTTGGTCTTCTCTGCAATGTCAATGTATGGCTTCATGGCCTGGTAGTCGGAGTGGCCGGTCCATTTCATGACAACCTGAGGCGGGATACCGCTGGAGAGAGCAAAACATATGAAAGTACGGCGGCCTGCATGGGTGCCAATCATCTCATACTTTGGAAAGGTCTCTTCGACACGCTCTCCGCCTCGATAGCAGGTACGTGTAATAGGTGTATTGAATCCGGCCAGCTCGCAGAGGTGCTTCAGGTAACGGTTCATCAGCTGGTTGGGCAGAACGGGAAGCGCCAGGCCGTCCGGGTACTTGGGATTATCGTACTTGGCCAGAATCTCCTTAGCGAATTTGTTCAGATTGATGGGAAGGCGGTCATAGGTTTTCATCGTGGTGATGTACATAGTGTCTCCTTCAATATCCTTCCTCTTGAGGTTTGCCATGTCGGAATATCGTAGCGATGTGAACGCACAGAAGCAGAACATGTCTTTAGTCTTGATTAAGCCGCCGGCATCTTCCACAGTCTTCTCGTATTCGTTGCCGTACATGTCTTTCAATTTGACCACGGTTCCATTCCCAGGGACCTGGAAATGATAGAGGTGAAGCAGCTCCTCTTTGGTAAGGAATATAACCGGCTTTTCCAGCACCTTGAACTTCGGACGATAGCGCTTAATGGTATCTTCCTTGGTGTAGTTCTTTCGCAGGGCCCAGTACAGAAACCAGCGAAGGTTATTGAAATGCTTCTGGACACTCTTCTCCTCCAGGCCTTTTTCCCTGAGATAGATGACCCACTTGTTGATGCCGGACTCAGTAAAGTACTCGAAGGTGGCCTTGGGATTGAATCCCTGCATGTGATGTGTGAATGTCTTCCAGACCTGGAGTGTAGCATAGGCCCAGCCATTGGCGGCGCTCTCCTCCTTGATGAATTCCTCGAGCCGAGTGTAGAAACCGATACGCTTTACCTTTACAGGTATAGGATCCTTCTCGACTTTCGCATCCATCGCCTGCTTGATATGCGTTTTTATATCCTCCTTTGTCGGTTTCTCCTTCAGCTCCAGCTCCCATGTCGCAAAATGGGACTTGATTTTCTTGAGGTCGGCATTGATCAACTCAGCGGAGACCCCCTTCTTATTCTTGTAGCTTTTCGGCTTCACCTTCTCTCCATCCCAGTGGTCCGGGTCGATCGTGTAACCAATAGTTGATTGAAGCGTGACTCCCTTGACAGACACCTGAACGCGGATGGCGTTCTCTTCCGTCCTCTTGCTTGCTCGTTTCTCGAGGTATACTGTGACTGGCATAATCAGTTTCTTTTAAATTTCTACGCATAAAGTTACGCATAAAATTTTGATTATCCAAATATACTTCGTTTAACTCTATTTTCACTATATTACTTATATTCAACCACTTACAAAATCATATTATACAGCCCTTATCCTTAAATATGGAGTCCGATGTTCCACCCTAAATTTAAGTTTTTTAATTTAGTGAAATCTCCGATTTCAGGAGGTATAGTGTCGGAGAGATTATTTTCCGGTAGGGATAGTGCAACTACAAACCCATGTTCATCCGTCGTAACGCCATACCACTCTCCAAG
>LSQX01093886.1_pt2 | contig 26683 bp, 22 predicted proteins | sample 654561 | NCBI WGS metagenome assembly LSQX01 (sample SAMN04489861, study PRJNA283612) | anaerobic digester metagenome | isolation source: 4 biogas reactors fed with cattle manure at either 37C or 55C with and... | place: Denmark: Kongens Lyngby | collected 2014 | reverse complement strand
CCGTCCCGATCGACTCTCCGCTCGTCCGTACCAGCCGCACCGCGTCTGCCTTTTGCTCTTTCGTAAATGTTCTTCTTTTTCGTTTGGACATCACTGCCTCCTCCGGGGATTATCCCCACTAAGTCAGCTGTCCACAAATTCAGGGCAAGACCACCTTCTCATTCCATCTCTGAGAGACTTGTAGGACTCTCAAATTGGGGGTGAGTCTCTGTTGCTGCCTTTTTCGCATTGATTGTATCAGCGTGACTATTTGGCCGAGATGATTTCAATGACTGTGCAAGATGTGAATGCTGCGATAAAGGACAGCATGTATTTTGTTTAGACTTTGTCTTGTGATTTGCGGGCTGATTTGTGGCCTTTTGAATCTGATGTGAATTTGTTTTGATAGCATGCCATTTTGGGAAAACCACCAGTGGCGAGTCTGGTGATATTGGAGGAAGAGAACTTTCATGACGCGGAATTTAGAACATGTTCTTGGACGTCTCGCTCAGAGCAAGTGGCCGAATATATTGCTCTTGCTGATGGCGGGGCTCTATGTGGCATCGCATGTGGCGGCGTTGTTCACCGAAAGCATCAATTGGGATGAATTTTTGCTTTTTCAGCGTGCGGCCCGCGCCGTGGCAACAGGAGAGCTGCCAGGCGGAGGGCGTCCGGGTTTGGGCACATTGTTGCTGCTGCCTTTTGTCAACGGATGCACAGAAACATTTCCTACCGTAATGGGCATGCGCCTGTTTTGGTCGCTCTTCACATTTGGGGGCCTCGCGGGGTTTTATGTGCTGTTGCGGAAAAGCCTGCGGGGTTCTGCGACCGCGCCTGCGGCCGCAGCGTTGGGGGTGGCCTTGCTGGCCTTGGTGCCGATATTTATGCGCTGGTCGCTGCAGGTGCGCACCGATCAAGGGGCCGTTGCCCTGGTGTTGTGGGGTGGTGTTGTGCTTTTGCACTCGGCGAAAAAAAATGTCGGGTGGGCTGTGTTGGCGGGCGCATTGGTGGGCTTGGGTTATTTGTTTAGCCAAAAGGCCATTTATGTTTTTGCCCTTATCCTGTTGCTGGCGGCAGGCGATGTCTTTGTATCCGCGAGGCTTTTGTGGCGCCGCGAACTTTGGCGACTTGCGCTGCTTGCGGTTGGCGTTTTTGCCCCGGTGGCTCTGTATCGTTTTGCTCTTCCCGTTTTTTTTGAACTGACACCGACCATTTCAATGGATCAAGGCCTCAGCTTGTTTGACTGGTACCGAAAAGTGTTGGGCTTCCGCGTTTATCACATGATGTTGCCCACATTGGTGCCGCATGGGCTGCTGCTACTGTTGTTGTTTCATGCCACGTTTCGGGCCATACGTCTGCGTTCTGCGCAACTGCGTCCGATTGTGGTCGCCACCGCGATACTGCTCGTCGGTGTGGGGGTGGGTTGGTTTCACGCGTCGGCGTTCCCCTATTTTTGGATGACCTTGGGGCTCTTTCCCGCAGCGGCGCTGGCCTGGGGGTGGCAGGGCATTTGCGACATGCTGCCCAAGTACAACCGATTGATCGCACTTGGGCTCTGGCTGGTGCTCCTCGGTCTCGCCATACCCTTTCGCCTAGAGACATTGGAAAATTCGCAACATGTGCAACGAGACAGCTTCGCGTTTATCGAGCACAACTTGCCCAGCGATGCGAAGGGTTACCAGGTCGATGGGGCTTTGTTTTGTCGCCAAGAGCCCGACCCACTGCCCAGTTTCTACGGCCACTCTCTGTACGTGCACTTTAATGGTGTTGATGGGAAACAGAGAACTAGCGAATTTATCGATTTGTTTAAGCAGCGCCAGGTCGCTTTTATCGTTCACACGCATCGTTTTAAAAACTTTCCTGCTGAAGTACGCGCGTTTTGGAGCAAGCACTATGGGTTGTATTTTGGCAATGTCTCGCTGGCAGGGGTGCGCTTGGCGGTCGATGACGCCGCGACAAATGCGTTTGAGATCATCGCGCCAGGTCGCTATCGGTGGATGAGCGATGGCGATGCGACCTCTTCGGTGCGCATTGGGGAACAGGAATTGAAAAACGGCGAAACACTGGTTTTGTCCGCTGGGGCGCATCAGGCACACGTAACGGGCGGTAAGGGTGGATACTTGGTGTATCACACGCCGGTGGCACCAGCGCTCAGCCCGGCGTCATTTCACAGTGTTGAACAATTGGCCGAGATTTCGGGAATTCGCCTTCAGCGGCAATGATGCTCATGGTTTCAACAACGGTGCCCCGCGAAAACTGCGAAAAGACTTTTAAGCAATGAAAATGATGTTTTTTTGGAACCAAGAGCGCGCGCAGCTATCGATAGCTTTTTTGGGGGTTGCGTTGCGCGCATTGACATCGGGCAGCAAGTTCTTGCTGTTCTTCATTTTGGCCTACTATTTAGAACCCGCTGAGCTGGGCACATGGGGCCTGTTTGTGGCGGCGGTTTTGGTGGGGGGATACGCCGTTGGGGCCGGTTATTCTTTTTTTGTCATTCGAGAAGTGTTGCGCGTGCCCACCGAGGAGCGTGGGGCGTTGATAGCAGAGCAGGGGCGGGTGTACCTCGCCACCTATGTAGTTGCGATGCTGTTGGGCCTGCTGCCTTGGTTTTTCTGGCAAAAAACTCCGCAAGCTTATTATTGGCTTTGGCCCATTTTGATTGTCGATCACCTGTCTCTGGAGGGATATCACTTGTTGATCGCGCTATCTCGGCCTGTGCTCGCCAATACAGTGATTTTTTTGCGCAATGGTTGCTGGGGCATCCTGGTGGCGCTGGGCATGGTGTTGGGGCCCGGGTTGCGAAATTTAAATTTCGTGTGGGCGATTTGGCTGTTTTGGTCCAGTGCGGCGGTGTTGTTGGGAGCGTGGGGGATTCGGCGAGAAATACCTGCCAAGAACATTCGCGTCAATTGGCAGCGCATACGCCAAGGGTTGCGCATCGCCCTGCCGCTGCTGATGGCCACGCTGTTGACGCAGGGCATTTTTTCGATTGATCGGTATTTTTTAGATTTCTACCACGCGCGCGAGATCGTGGGCGTGTACACATTTTTTATCGGCATGGCCAATTTCATTTATGTCGTCGTGGACGCTGGGGTGGTCACCATTCAATACCCTGCGCTCTTGAGCGCCTTTCACTTGCCTGACAAAGCGCTGTATCGCGAAAAATCGCGCCGTTATTGGCGTTCCATGGTCGCGGCCACCTTGGTGGCCGTCATGTTGCTTGCCATCGGCATTTACCCCATGCTGCTGCTGATCGGCCGCTCGATTTACATCGCGCAAATCGCGGTTTTTGGGGTTTTGTGCGCCGCCTTTGCGCTCTATGCGTTGAGCTTAATTCCCCATTATCATTTGTATGCGGCAGGCCTAGACCGGCCCATCATGTTCTCCACGGTGGCCGCAGCCTTGGTTGCGCTATTGCTCAATATTTTTCTTGCGCCCACTGGCGCCATGGGTGTGGCCGTGGCTGTCTTGGGGGCCCTGGCCACGCTGTTGTCGGCGAAGGCGATTTTTTGGCTCCGCAGCGTCAATAATTGTCCAGGTGAAAAGCAGGTGGGGGAAGGGGAAGCTGGCAACGGAGTTGCCAGTCCAAGTTGATGCGGTTGTTAGGTATCCTTTTCATTTCGTATGGCGACAAAAGACTTGGGTAGATAAGCAAAACGTTCAGTCACAATAGATGCGTCTGAAAATAGTGCACGCATCATTTTCTTGTTTAGAAGCCGTGCACTCTCCACAATACGTACCGAATCATCTATCGAAGTTGCTTTGCTCCAATGGCCCAATTGGAAATTTGAAACCAACTGCAGTCTCATTGGTTTGGGAAGCCAGTGAAAAAATGGCGTCATGCAATGTGGTTCTATTGGGAACCAATAGTTGGGTGTTTGGCAAAAGTAGTTTTTTGATAACCTCTTAATTTCTTCAGAAAATTTGACCATGCGTTCCCAGTCGCCAACATGTTCAACCACAGAGTTTGAGTGTGCTATGTCGAACGAGTTATCTTCAAAACAAGCGAGATCACAAGCATCTGCCTCAAGAAACCTAAATAAACCATGATCTTCTGGCATTGCAGTTCCGGGAAGATTAACAATTGTGATGCTCACATTATGGTCACCGAGATATTTGCTTGAAACAATACCCCAATATTGCAGTGTTCCACCCAGGTCAATAATCGTTACAGAGCCTTTTTCCTTATAAATTGATTCGATCATCTGCAACAAAGGGCGGATACGCTTTGCTCGAAATTTTGAGCCAGGTGATTTCTGACTATCGTAGTTCGTGAGCCACTTGGCCAATGTGCGTGTTACCTGCATTTACGATCTCCTTCGGCTAACTAAGTAGGTCAGCATTATTGATTTTAGTTTCTGCGAGCGTGCTGCCGGTGCGTTTTATGATGTCCTCGATCCCGCCGTCATGACGTTTCAAAACAGTTTTATTGGTTTACTTAATGAAAAAAGGAATTTCTCCGCCTGAGCACTGTGCAGGGGTGTGGGAAAATCAAAGTTTTTCTGCCTCGTTTCTGTCAGCATAAGGGACCAATCGTACACCTGTTTGCCTGAGACGTCAGGCGTTTTTTGTGAAGGCGCGCAGTGATTTAGGATTTGTGAACGGCGGTGCGTGCGGAAGACATACGGAGATTTCGTCTTTTGTCCAACAGAATTGGCAGCGCAATGTGGTCGAGGAATTCTCGTGTCACAAGCGCTCTTTTTGTCAGCCTGGTTGCCCATATTTTCCCGAATGAAAAGATAAACAAAATGGGTTCACGAAGCCCCTTCGCCCGTGAGCACAACTTTTATCGTCTTGAGCAGGATTTTGGCGTCCGTCGTTAGCGACCAATTGTCGATGTACGCCAAGTCGAGCTGCATCCACTCTTCGAAGTCGATATTGCTTCGCCCGCTCACCTGCCAAAGTCCCGAGATGCCAGGTCGCATGGAGAGGCGGCGGCGTTTCCATCCGACAATGTTTTGTTGCTCTTGAATGATGAGGGGACGTGGTCCCACCAGGCTCATATCGCCAATGAGCACATTGAAGAGTTGCGGCAGCTCATCAATGCTCGATTTGCGCAACATGCGCCCCAGCCGCGTCACGCGTGGGTCTGTTTTGATTTTAAAGACCGGGCCGCTCATTTCATTGTCGTCGAGCAGCGTGTTGCGCTGTTTTTCGGCATTGGCCACCATGGAGCGAAATTTGTACATCTTGAACTCGCGGCCAAACAACCCCGTGCGCGTCTGCGAGTAGAGCACCGGCCGCCCCATGGTGATGAGGATGAGCAGGGCCACCAAGAGCATCAACGGCGACAACAAAATGAGCCCCACTGCTGCGCCAGCCACATCCAAGACATATTTGAGCGCCAAGGCGTTTTGTCGTCCTGGCGTCAAGTCGAACAGAAAAAACGGCCGACGGTGCAAGAGGGCCAGTTTGGGTGCGGCCTGTAGCGGCTTGGGGGTGTGCACATAAAACAACGCCGGGACCCCAAGTGCCTCGCATTCTTTGAGCGCATCTTCGGCAATGGCCGGATTGTCATGCGGGGGGAAAAAGAAAACTTGGTCGACGGTCTTGGTGTGCAACAGCAATCCGAAGTTGGCGAGGGGGCCGATGTGGTCGACGTGAGGTGCCGATTGGGCGCTGTGTTCGCTGCCGTTATCGGCATGGGCAGCGGAGGGCGCATTGCCGATGCGGCCGATGATGAGCGCGTGCGGATCTTCGGCAACAACATCTTGCGCAAAGATTTGGAGGGCGGGGGTGTCATCGCCGACAAGCAAGATGTGGCGACGCAAGCTCCCGAGCGCCAGGCGATAGCGCAGCCGCATTTGCAGCAGCATGCGCAAGGCGAGCTGTAACAGCAATATGATGCCCAGGTAGCCGATCACCAGGGTGCGATTAATGGAGAACTGCGACGCAAAGAGCGCGATGGTGATGATGATCAGCATGGTGCCGTGCAGTTTCAACAGCGGCCACGCCAGTTCTGTGGTTCGCCACAGGCGATTGAAAATATTGTGGGACTTGAACAGCGATGTGAGGGCGAGCCAAATGGGCAGCAGCAGCAGCGCCGCCGTGGCAAAGATGGGGAGCGCGGGTGAGTCCTTTAAAAACGGCAGCCAAGGGCGCAGGTTGTGGTGCAGGTACCAGGCGATGGGAATGGCGGCGACGATGAGCAGGGCGTCGCCGATGAAGAGCAGCCGACTCATGGCTGGGCGCTGCGAAGTGCTGACAAGGGAGATATACGTCATGGCTCTTTTGATGTTTCTGCAATGGGGCGCTTGGCCATTGCCCACAGATAAGAACTTTTCAAAAAGGGTACGGCTAGCAATTGTATGGGCGTCGCGACGAGCCTGGCAAGGGGCGGAAGTTTTTTAAAGGAAGTATTTGGACAACGAATGGCGCGAATCGCGCGATGTGGGCTGGGGGAATTTGTGTTGCGGGGGGTGGGCATGGTGTTGTCACAGTGCATTTTGTTTTGGTACGTTACAGTACACCGCAAAACCTACACCTCGCCTGCTGTTTGTCTAGTCTCTGATGATTCTAAGAGACTGTGCGTGGGACTTTGCGTGCCACTGCGGAGTGGGCATTTTCAGTGCTCGAGCGAGATTGTATTTTTGTAGTGAAATAGGGCGCCTCGTGCCACAATTGGCGTGATTTTTTTGGCGCACAAAGCACGGCCATATTGCGCAGGTTTTGTGTGGGCATCGGGTGGTTTTGAAAGTTAGGAGTAGAAGATATGCAAGCGATTATTTTGGCAGCGGGAGCCGGCACGCGCGTTGGGATGAACATTCCCAAATGCCTCATTGAAATCAATGGGGCGACCTTGCTCAAGAATCAAATTGAGACGCTGCACAGGCTGGATGACACCATTCTCGTCACCGTGGTGACGGGGTACAAAAATCACTTGGTGGAGCAAGAGATTTACAAGCTGCGGGACATTCACCCCATGATCAAAACGGTTTACAACACCGAAGCGCAAAACATGGGCATTGTCCGCTCGTTGGAGCTCGCGGCCACCACCATTGTCGAAGATGCGGTGCTCCGGCTGAGCGGGGATTTGTTTTTTGGCCCAGAAGCCGATTTGCACGCATTGATAAGGCATTCCGAAGATGCGCTGGCTGTTCAGCGGGTGCCGCCATCTCGAAACGAAACCGTTATCATTAAAAATGAGGATTTGGTTTTGACAGATGTGCACTCTGAAAATGATATTGAATGGTTGGATATCGACTACTATGCCAACGATTCGTTTAAACAGGTAATGAATGTTTCATGCTGGTACATCGATGGCTCTCAGCACTATTATCAATTAATGCGCCATGCCATTAAAATAGGAAGCTATCGTCCGAAACATATCGAAGTTGGTGGCGTTTTTGAAATCGATACAATGGAGGATTTGGATTATGTCAGACGAAAATTTGCGGGTGGCTGCTGATTTTTGGAAAAGCAGGGTTGATTATCCCGAATATCCCTTTTTAAAAGAACGCAGGCTTGTAGAGGTATCTTATCTCTTAAAAAACATTCCGTCAGATGCGACTTCTTTAGCTGATTTTGGTTGTGGTGATGGGTCAAACCTTTTGTTACTACGCGAGCTCTCTTATGTCACCGTGCTTTATGGTTATGATTTAAGCGAATCGCTTATCTCTGTTGCCCAAAAGAAGTTGGGGGATTCGGCGGTTCTTAAAAACATCGATTTTTTGCAATCCGATGCTTTGCCAGAAGTGGATGTTGCGCTGTCACTCGGGGTGCTTCCCTATCTCTTTACCGAAGATGCGCTGACAAAGTATTTGAATCTCATTCAGTGCAAACGGTTAATCGTTCGCACGCCATGTGCCCTAGACCAAAATGTGGTGATCAACAAATATTCACAAGAGCTGGGAGCGGACTATGCGGCCATCTACCGAACGGTTTCGGAGGTGGAGGCCATTCTTTCATCGCGTTTTGTTTTGAGGTCTACCGAGCGTTCCTATCCGAACAACATTGAGAGCAAGTACGGCACCAAGCAATATTATTTTGTGTGCGATGCCAAGTGACGGCCATCACTCTGCTGCGATATTGAGGCGCCAAGAGTCGGCATCATAGGGCTCTTTGTTGAGCACCACATCCACATCCAATATCCGAAAAGCATCTGATTGTTGTTTGTTGAACTGCCAAGGCACATACGTGACAAAGAACGGATTGTCTCGGCCGGCGGCGATGATGGGTTTGTTGTTCAAGTAGGGGTTGTGGCAGCCACCGATGTCCTTGCAAACCATGGCGGGGACTTCTGCATTTGGCGCGAAGGTTTCGTCGATGCTCACCGGCCCCTTGGCGCCCAGCTCTTTTACGAGCAGCACAGAGCGCGATTTTACAAATCGGCTGTCGACGGTGCCGCCGGCGATCGCCCGAGAGGAGTGATCTTCTACATTGCTGCTGATGCCGTGATCGGAAACGATGACGATTTTGGTGTTGTCGTAAACGCCGCTGTGTTTCATCCAATCAAAATAATCGGCCAGCAACAACAAGGTGCACTTTGCGGCTACATAGTGCTGATAGGCAAAGCTGTGTGCAAAGCCCTTTGTGGCCAAGACATCCTGGCCCACAATGAAAATCTTTTTTTGGGGCAAACAGTCCTCGCCGATAAAATAGGGCTCGTGGGGCAAGAGATTGAAGAGGATGTTCAACTGGCTTTTTTCGGATGCGGCGAACGACACCCCCGGCAACGACTTCAGCTCTGCCCACTGCGCAAAGGTCGTCTCGGCGGAATTGTCCCAAAAGGTTTGCCAGGGGCCGTTTGCTTGGAAGGGGGCTTTGGCGCCGTAGGGCATGGCGCGCATCAGCGACAAGGTGACAAGCAATTCGGTGTAGTTGGTTTTCGAGAGCGGTTGGAGTGAAAAGCCGTGTTTTTGGGCCAAGTGGGCGACCGGTGTTTTGGGAAAAGCGGTGCAGATCGTGGTTTTGTCTTTGAGTAGGTCGCAGTTGCCCTTCATGGTGAAGCCCAAGCCCCTAGGGTTGATGAAGTTGGTTTGGTATCCCTTTTGCGAAAAATTGTGGGGCAATATGCTGAAGGCCTCTGTCGATGTGTCCACCAGTGGTTGGTTGCGGCGGCTCATTTCTTGGGGGGTGTAGTCATAGCCCCCCAAGAGCGGGTGGACCCCAGCGATGGAGTTTTTTCCGGCGGCGATGCTCTTGGGATACCAGATGAAGCCCTCTAGCCTGGTGGTGAGTTCGGGGGCTTCTGCCAATATGGGTTCGACAAAGCCCCCCATGAAGCGATCCATCATTAAAATGAGGGTGTTTTGGTTATCCGGAGAATAGCGGAGCACATGGTTTGCCGTGGGTGTCTTGGCATGTGCCGCGGCGTCCTGCTGTTGCATCTCGACGCTTTCGCGATCGCGGAAGAACAAGAAGACGGTGAAGAACACCAATGCCAAATTGACGATGCCGATGCCGATGAGGAATTGCTTGGCGCCAAATTTGTAGATGGCAAGGAGCGTTAGCGCGGACAAGAGAATGAGGATGGCGATGTCGAGGAGGATTCGCAGGAAGACGATTTTTGTGGGAATGGGGATTTGCTCAAACATGAGCCCATTCATGATGGGATAGCCAAAAGGCAAAACAAAGGAGTAGACGATAAAGAGAACCAAGGCCAGCAGGGAAAGATAAGATAATACCGCTTTGGCGCGGAGGCTGATGCTGGTCGCGTAGAGCAATGTGGCGAGATAAAAAGAGATGGCGATTTTGGGGATGCTAGAAGTGATGATCTTTTGTATGTGGAGATTGATCTCTCCAGGGGATGTTAAAAATATGGCGATTGGCAAGTAGATATATAAGAGCGCGGCAATGGTTAAAAAACTAAAAATGAATAGCAGATAAGGGGATTTGATTTTGGCGCTGAGTTGCTTGGTGTTGTCTGCCGGAAACAAAAATGTGGCAATGGTAATGGCGAGCAGCGAAGTGGCCACCAGCACGAGGTCGCACTTGAGCCACAAGAGCACAATCATGTCGATGTATAGAATGACGGGGATGAAGAGCACCTTGTAGTGAAGATGCTTTGGGGGGAGTTTGATGCGCGCGGTAAGTGACACCAACGCCATGAGGGCGACCATGTTTGCGGCGATTGTGATGAGGGATTGCATGTCGTTGCCCTATGATTGCTCGGCGATTTTGGCCATTGCCGCACCGGCTTTGGAAAGCGACTTTTTGAGTACGTCTGAGCTTAGGTTTCGCAAATATGAAAACAAGTTGTTGAAAGTCCAGTAGAGCAAGAGCGCCGCTGGGCTGTTGTAGAGGAGCACCAAAAAGAGCGCTGCAAATCCCAGGGACACGTATCGTTTTTTGGCGATTGGCGTGTATTTCCAAGAGCTCAAAATATTGAGCGCCGTCATGGCAAAGGGGAGCAAATTCACGCCCCACAGGAGTTTGTCGGGTTCGGCCAGGTTTTGGATTGGCCCCCAGGCCACGCCCGCCATCATGGGCTTGTGGGATAGGTATTGGTAGACCGATGCAAACACCACCACCTGCAACAGCAAGTCGGGGGATATCAAGAGCCCGTGCCAGTTTTTGTGGTGAAACTGCCTGTGGATGGTTTTGATATAGTAATATCTCTCGCGCCCTTTGTAGTGCGCCTTGATGCGATCGATTTCGGATAACATGGCATCTCGGTGTTTGTTTCGCTTTTGGGATGCCCGCTCCATTTGGAAGTAAACGGGCGTTAACAAGATGTTCACCGATACGCTTAACAAAATGACTGCGAATCCCGGGTCTAGAATGTGCCGAATGATAAAGTCGAAGAGGGTGGCCCATATCTCTATTAAAGGGGTTAGCAATAGCGCTTTTAAAATTTCAACTATAGACACTGTAGTATTTCCTTTATTTGGTGCGCCGCGGCAGGGCCAGCCGCACCAAAGTTGTACACGAGCTCGTTTCGCAGCGCCGGTATGCGTTTAGCGAAGTCTTTGCCGAGCATCTGCGCAATCTTTGTCGTTACAGCGCCGAAGTCATCTGGCGAGAGCACCATCACCACGTCGCTTCTGATTTCCCTGAGGCTGCGCACATCTTTTAAAAAATGCCCTTCGAATGCATCAACAGCGACGCTGTGCCCCACGACGATGGCGGGTTTTTCGTGAATGAACACGAATTCATCCACGATGCCGGAGATGTCGCTCACCAGGATGTCGGCTTTTTGGAGGGCGGAGGCAGGGGTGGGCTCTGTGTCGACGTGGACATTTTCAAAGCCCAAAATTTGTTCGTAGAGCGCTGCCTGGGAGATGCGCATTTGCGGGTGCGGCCTGACAATGACGCGAAACTGCGCGGCGACCTTTTCAACGAAGTCTAGGCCAAACACTTCGAAGAGGCTCGAAGGCCCCCAGCTAGGGGCAATGAGCACGACTGGCGCGTCGTTTGGGGGGGCGTTTTGCGCGGCGGCTTGGAGGAGTTCATCCCAATGGGGGATACCGGTCTCCAATAGGGTTTTGCTGTTGAATCCCCGAATTTTCTCAATTGTTTTGATGTTGTTTTTGAGCAAGGGGCCACAACACAACACGGTGTCGTAAAAATCATATGCGAAGGGGCGGACAAAGCGGCTTTCCCCCAGCGCGTGCTCCACATAGCAGTAATGCTTCATCTTTTTGGAGCGCTTGAACATCATTACATCCAATTGTGGCGTTGTGGTTAACAGGACCTTGCCCTCCAGGCGGTTTAACATCGAATAGCCCAAGAGGCCGGGGGGGATGGCGAAATGTTGCACGCCATCGGGGAGGGGGCGGAAGCTGGCGTCGCGCTCGTACATGGTGAAGAACTGGACGGGGCCCGCATCCTTTGGCAGGGCGTTCATGATGGGGAAGAAGGTGTTTTCGTATCGGGGGTCTTCGCAATGTATGGCCAGGTTGCACACCGGGAAGCCGGTTTTCTTTCGATAGAGGAGCTCTTCCACTTTGAAGATCAGGTTTTTAAAGCCGAAATAAATCGATAAGACCAATCCCGTTATGACATACAGGATGGCGCTGCCGGTTCCGGGGTCGATGTAGGCGTGCGCGGTCTTGCTCATGGCAAAGATGGCCACAAAGGCTGCGAATGCATCGATGGGCCATGTGTTGCGCTGCCGGAGGGGTCTGTTGGGGGGAGCATTTTTTTTCATAGCGTACCGTGTGCCGAGTTGATGTTTGCCAAGCGCGTGTTGCGCGGTGTTGGGTGCCCGATCATGCGCGGATCCGGGTGCCAGCCGCTGCATGCGCCGCGCAGTCTATCGCTGGTTGCCGGATGGGGGCAATCGGATTGATTTGCCGTGCGAGCGGGGCGAATGGCGCGATGTGGGGTGGGGGAATTTGTGTTGCGGGGGATGGGCATGGTGTTGTCACAGTGCATTTTGTTTTGGTACGTTACAGTACACCGCAAAACCTACACCACAATGCGATGCCGAGGCCACACCCATGAACGAAAAAGACCGCCCAACCCAATCGCCGGAAGATGACGACATGACCGGGGGCGACCATGGGGCAAAGGGTGACCAGGGGGCAAAGGGCGACCGCGGAACGACGGGCAGGCACGGAACGACGGGCGACCGCGGGGCAAAGGGCGACCGCGGAACGACGGGCAGGCACAGGGGCCTGCCCCTACACCGTGTATGGGGTTTGCCGGGTGGGGTGTGGGCGCTGGTGGTGGTTGTGTTGGTGGGGGCGTGGCATTTCGGGGCCATTTACAACGCGTTCTATTTCGACGACCGGCCGCAGATATTAGAGGGGCAGCTCAATCGATCGTGGGAGAGCGTGGGCACGATTTTCGCCAGCGAGGTGTGGCGCAATGTCGAGGGGGGCGAGCGCCTGGCCAAGGCCACGGTGGACACCTACCGCCCGCTTTTTAACCTGTCGCTGCTGGTGGACTACCAGGTCGCGGGGCTGCGCCCGGCCTGGTACCACGCGATGAACCTGCTGATTCACCTCATCAATGTGTGGCTCGTGTTTTGGGTGGGGCGGCGCATCGTGGGGGATGGGGCGGCGGTGGCGGCGGCGGCGTTCTTTGGGGTGCATCCGGCGGCGCTGACGTGCATTCACTATGTTTCGTCGCGGCCGGATAGCGCGTCCACGCTGTTTGTGCTGCTGAGCGCGGGGGTGGCCCTGCAGGGTCGGTGGCGGTTTGGCGGGCGCGTGGTGGGGGCGGCGGCGAGTTTGTTTGTCGCCTTGCTGTGGAAGGAGACCGCCCTGATTGCGCTGGTGGCGGTGCCGCTGCTGTACTGGGTGGGCGATGAGGGGGCTGCGCCGCGGCGCGCGCTGGCGATGGCGGTGGCGCTGGTGGGGGCGGCGGCGGTGTACTTCGCGCTGCGCTTCAACGCGTTGCACGCGGCCAAGGCCATTGAAGACGGCTCCCACGCGGTGGCCATGTTGCTGAGCTATCCGAAGGCGCTGCTGTATTGGCTTCGGGCGGCGGCGCTGGTGTACACGCCCTTGCCCTTGCACGCCTTTGCGCCCTTGGGGTGGCCGGTGGCGGGGTGGGTGTTGGCGCTGGTGGTCGCGGTGTATGCGGGGATCGCGGGGGTGGGGTTTGGGGCTGTTTTTCGGCGGTGGCGGTGGGCGGTGTTGCTGCTGTGGTCGCTGATGGGCATCGCTCCGGCGTTGGCGGCGGTGGTGCGCACCGATGTGATCGATGGGCATTATTTTTATCCGGTGGTGCCGGGGATGGCCTTGTTGCTGGGGCTGGGGCTGTGTCAGCCGTTTTGGCGGCGGGTGGCGGGGTTTTGGCGGCCGGTGGTGGCGGGGTTGATCATTGCGTCGGCGGCGGCGCGGTCTGGGGCGGCGGGGGCGAGCTTTCGCACGGAGGTTGGGTTTTACGGCGCCATTGTGGAGAGCGGGTATCACGTGCCTTCGGCCATTTACAGTTTCGCCAATGCGCTGCAGCGCGCGGGGCGGGTCGACGAGGCGGTGGTGCAGTATCGGCGCGTGTTGCGCGAACATCCGCGGTATGCCGATGCCAAGGCCCACAACAATTTGAGCGTGGCGCTGCTGCAACAGGGGGATGCGCAGGGGGCGGAGGCGCACGCGCGGGAGGCGCTGGCGAGGCAGCCGGGCGAGGCGCGGTATCATTACAATTTGGCGCTGGCGCTGGCCAAGCAGCGGCGGTGGGCGGCGTTTGGCGAGTCCCTGGGGCGCGCGTTGGCGCTGGACCCGCAGCACGCGGACGCGCGGAAGTTGTCGGTGCAGTTTTGCGCCTCGGCGCAGGGCCGTCAGGCACCGGGGTTGTGCGGCGCGGGGCAATAAGCGCGCGGGGGGAATGGGGGAAGGGCGGTTCACGAACCGCCCGTACACGGGGTCGGGGCGTACACATGGTCGGGGCGTACACGGGGTGGGGGCGCGCGGAGAATCCTAGAGGGCTTGTCGATGTGGTGCTTGTTGCGTTGCGCGATGTCTTGTTTGGTGTAGGGTTCTTTTTACAAAAAGAAACGCCCCTTTCGGGGCGTCGGGCCGGAGATGCTATCTCCGGGGGGGTTAGAATGACTATTTTTGACGCAACTGCCGAACATGTCAAGTGCTGGGCTCGCTTTTTTGGAACGACGCCATGACCCGAGTCGTTGCCTACGTTGACGGTTTTAATTTGTACTTTGGTCTCAAATCCAAGTCGTGGAAAAAGTACTACTGGCTCGATTTAAACAAGCTCGCCGCCACATTTTTAAAGCCCGGCCAAATGTTGCAGGACGTGTATTATTTTACTTCGCGCATTCGAGACAACGGCCACAACGCAGCCGATCAAAAACGCCAAAGTGACTATCTCGAGGCATTGGCATTGCATGGCGTAAAATGTCAGTTTGGTCATTACTTGAAAAAGGAACGAACGTGCCGGTCTTGCCACTCCTCTTGGGTGGGCTACGAAGAAAAGATGACCGACGTAAACCTCGCCATTCAGTTTATGGCAGATGCTTTTGATGATGCCTTTGATCTCGCCCTCATCATTTCGGGTGATAGCGATCTAACCACTCCCATTCGCCGTGTGCGCGAACGCTTTCCGAATAAACGCGTTATTGTCGTTTTTCCACCGAAGCGTCATTCGAAAGAACTCGAGCTTCATGCCCACGGGCGTCTCGACGTTAACGAAAGAAAGCTGCGCGCGAGTCAATTGCCCGACCAACTGCTTAAGCCCGACGGTTTTGTCTTAAAACGCCCCGCAACCTGGACATAAATCAGCAAAGAATGTCCGCGAGGAGAGGTGTTAGGACCGGTGGGACCGGTGGGACCAGTGGGATGCTGCGGGGGAACGCAGGGCGGTTTGTTGGGTGCGGGGATTTGAATGTGCTACAATGGCATCTTCCATGCCGCGAAATGGGGTCTGCGGCGGTCTTTGACAAGAGGCGTTTTCTCTGGCCAGGAACGGGGACGTGGGTACCCGCAAGGGACGAGGGCGACCACAGGGGGGCGCCCCTACACCGGGATGTTGCACGGCATGCAAAAACCCGCCTGGGGCGCAGTTCGATGCGCGGGAGAAAATGTCAGTGCACATATGTGCACTGCATAACCCCTTGAAATCATTACACATTATTTTGCGTTTTTTGAAATTCGGCCAAAAACTGTCCCGTCGCGAGACAGATATTGTCCCGTTTTGGGTGGGCGTTTTTGGGGGTGGCGAGGGCGGCAGAAATGTAGGACCCGCAGGACCCGTGGGACCGGTAGGAGGCCGCGGGGGAAAAACGTAGGGCGGGTACCCGCGAGGGTCGCCCGTACACATTGATTGCATTTTGGGGGATTGGGCTTACCTTCTTCGCCCATGAACGCCGAACGCCACACCAACGCCGACACCCACCCGATGACCTCCATTGCCCGCATGTGGTTTCCCCTGGCCTTCACCTGGCTGCTCATGGCCGCCGAGGGACCGCTGCTCGCCGCCATTGTGGCCCGGAAGAGCGACGCCGCCATTAACCTGGCGGCCTGGGGGGTGGCCTATTCCATCGCGGTGATCATGGAGTCGCCCATCATTATGCTGCTCAGCGCCTCGACGAAGCTGGCGCGGAACCGCGAGGCCTACCTGAGCCTGCGCCGCTTTGCCTTCGCGCTCAACGGCGGGCTCACCGCGATTATGCTGCTGCTGCTGGCCTTGGGCGCCATGTCCTGGATGGTGCGCCACTGGGTGGGGCTGCCCGAGCCCATCGCCGCCCTGAGCGCCGACACCCTGTGGGTGATGCTGTTGTGGCCCGCCTCCATTGGGCTGCGCCGCTTTTACCAGGGCCTGCTGATCACCGCCGGCAAGACCCACCTCATCGCCGCGGGGACGGTGCTGCGGCTCGCCACGGTGACGCTGACCGCGCTGGCCATTCACGCCTACACGGATTTGCCCGGCGCCGTGCTGGCGGGCATTGCGATTACGGCGGCGGTGGTGGTGGAGTCCGTGGCCTCGCGGGTGATGAGCGACACCACGGTGAAGTGCCTGCTGTCGGGCCGGGACATCGCCACCCGCAAGCCGGTGAAGTCTGTGCCGCTGCCCCTGCGGCAGATCGTGTCGTTTTACACCCCCTTGGCGCTCACCTCCCTCATCGCCTTGGCGGTGCATCCGGCGGTCTCGTTCTTCTTGGGGCACAGCGTCCAGCCGGTGGCCTCGCTGGCGGTGTTTCCGGTGGTGACGGGCTTCATCTTTTTGTTTCGCGGCACCTTTGGGCTCTCGTTTCAGGAGCTGGCGCTCTCCATCCTCGCCACCCATCCCGAGCGCCTGGGGCACGTGGCCCGGTTTGCGGGGATTTTGGCGGGCACGGCGACGGTGCTGCTGTTGTCGGTGGCGTTTACCCCGGTGGGGGCGTGGTGGTTCGCGTCGGTGGCGGGGCTGTCGGGCGAGCTCTTTGCGCTGGTGCCGGTGCCGTTGCGGCTGATGGCGGTGATGCCGGCCACGTCGGTGACGCTCTCGTTTCAGCGCGCGGTGCTCATGGCCAGCGGCAACACGCATCCCATTACGGCGGCGACGGCGGTGGAGGTGGCGGTGATTGTCCTGGTGCTGCTGGGGTCGATTCACTTCACCGAGATGGTGGGGGCCACGGCGGGGGCGCTGGCGCTGTTGACCGGGCGTCTGTGCGCCAACCTCACGCTGGTGTTTCCGGTGGTGCCGGCCCTGGCGTGGATTCGCGCGTCGGCCAAGGACAAGGCGGCCTAGGGCGGCGTTTTTTCGCTTACAAAATGATGCGGCGGATGTCCTGGAAGGCGGGGTGCGCGGCGGTGCGGAGCAGCTCGAAGGCCAGCATTTCGATGGCGCCGATGCGGGTGCCGGCGTCGCGCATGCGCTGCTGGGCGAGGGCGGCGTGGGCGGGGTCGCGGGAGCCTGTGGCGTCGGCGATGAGGTAGGTGCCGAGGCCCTGGGCGCGGGCGTCGAGGGCGGTTTGGAGCACGCACACGTGGGTCTCGATGCCGCAGAGGATGAGGTGCTGGGGGGCGGGGGTGAGGGCGTGCAGGGCCTTGGGGAAGCCGGGCTCGCCAAAGGGGGAGAAGGCGCGCTTCTCGATGGGGGGCGGGGCGTCGGCTTGGGCCAGGGCTTCGCGCAGCGCGGGCACGGTGTCGCCCAGTCCCTTGCGGTATTGCTCGAGGGCGAGGATGGGGATGCCAAGGCGCCTGGCGAGGGCCACGGCTTGGACCGCGTGGGTTAGGGCGCTTTCATGGCCGGCGATGTGGGGGAGGAGGCGCTCTTGGATGTCGATGACGACGAGGGCGCAGCGGGCGCCGTCCTTGGGGAGCAGGCCGAGGTGGGGCGGCGGGGCGAGGGGCGGTGTGTCGGATGCAAACATGGGGTCTCCTTTGGGGTGGCGGCGTTTTACGGCGGTGTTGGGGCGGCGGTGGCGTCGGCGGGCAGGGCGATGACAAAGGCGGTGCCCGGGGTGTGTTGCTCGTCGAGGTAAATGCGTCCGCCGTGCTCGAGGATTGTTTTTTTGCAGATGGCGAGGCCTAAGCCCGTGCCGTGGGCGCGCGTGGTGAAATAAGGGTCGAAGAGGGTGGCCCGGTGCTCGGCGGGGATGCCCGCGCCGTTGTCGGCGACGCGGATGTGGAGCTCGCTTTGCTTGGGAGCGGGGACGAGCTGGGCGGAGATGGTGACGCTTCGGTCGGGCTGTTGGGCGGCTTCGAGGGCCTCGCCGGCGTTGCGGATGAGGTTGTCGAGCACGCGCCGCATCATGGTGGTGTCGAGGGGGACTTGCCGCGGGGCCTCGGGGATGCGCCAGGTGATGGTCATGTGGAACTCGTCGGCCATGTGCTGGGTGGCGGCTTGGAGGTCGCCCATGAATTCGGCCAGGTCGGTGGGGACGGGCTCGATTTTCGGCATGCGGGCAAAGGCCGAGAAGTGGCTCACCAGGCGCCTGAGCACCTCGACTTCCTCTTGGATGATCTCGGTGGATTGGGCGAGGAGGCTTTGGTAGCGCGGGTCGTCGCCCGTGTATTGGGTTTGGAGCTCTTGGGCGGCCAGTTGGATGGGGGTGAGGGGGTTTTTGATCTCGTGGGCCAGGCGCCGGGCGACCTCTTGCCAGGTGGCTATTTTTTGCAGGAACTCGACGCGGGCTTGGCTGGCGGCCATCTCGGCGACCATCTGGTTGAAGGAGGTGATGAGCTCGCTGATCTCGTCGCGGCCACCCGGGGGGATGTGGATGGTGAGATCGCCCCGGGCCACTCGCTGCGTGGCGCGGTTGAGGTCGTGGAGGCGGCGGGCCATGCGCCGGGTCCAGTAGAAGCCCCCCAGGATGCTGAGCAGGACGGCGGTGCCGAGCAGCAGGGCGTAGGCCAGGGTGATGCGCTGGCTGAGGTAGTCGTGGGAGGCGTTTTGGAGGGCGAGGAAGACCTCGTGGGTTTCGCCGGCGCGCTTGAGCTGCTGGGCGATGTCGCGGTCTACGGCGAAGTCGGCTTCGAGGCGCTGGCACACGCCGGTGTCGAGGGCGATGCCGTGCTGTCGCAGGGTTTGCGGGGCGGCGTCTGCGGCCTGGGGCAGGGGGGGCGCGTCTTGGGCGAACCAGGGGCCGTGGGCGGTGTGGATGCGGACCGCGCGCAGGGCGCTGTTGTGCGACATGAGGCGGTGGACGGTGGCGCGGAGCGGGGCGGGGTCGTCGTCGCGGCAGGCTTGGGTGAGGGCGGCGGAGCGGGCGAGGGCGGCGAGCTGCTGCGCGTGCATGGCCTTGAGGGTCTCGATGCGGGCGCGTTGGGCGTCGATGCTCGCGGCGAGGGCGTCCTCCATGTCGTCGTTGATGCCGATGTGCAGCGCGGTGCGTACGGCCACTGCCACCAGGCGCACGGAGACAATCATGGGGACGAGCGCCGTGACGACGAGGATGAGCAGGATTTTGATGTCGATGCGGCGGATCATGGGGTGAACCACTGCGAGACGAAGCGGACTTCGCGTTCGGCCTGTCCGATGCGGCGGTCGACCAGGTAGCCGACGAAGGAGCCGAAGAAGTTGCGGCCTAGGGTGTGCTGCGCGTCGCTGTCGCCCCGGGCGATCCAGCGGTGGATGTTGCGGAGCATCTCCTCGGAGACGGGGTTGATCTCGACCAGCACCTGGAGGCGCAAGGGGCCGGGCGGGGCGTTGGCGGCGATGGGCTGGCGGCGCAGGATGGCCACTCGGTCGATGGCTTGGTCGGCGGTGGGGACGCGGGTGGTGCGCGGCGCGCGGTCGGCGGTGAGGGTGACGACGAAGTCTTCGTTCCAGAGGTCGTAGACGATGCTGGCGCTTTGGGCCCAGTAGGCGTGGGTGCGTCCCTTTTCGTCTTCGAGGGCGACGTGGGCCACCAGGCGCGTGGGCAGGCCCGAGGTGAGGCGCTGGCGGATGTCGCGGCTGAAGACGTCGCGGAAGCGGGTGGAGATGGCGAGCCCGGACTCGGTGCGGTGGATGCCGACGCGGCGCACGGGGGGCGTCTTGTTGGCGCTGGCCGGGATGGCGATGCAGAAGAGCGCGACGAGCAGCGCGGTGGTGAGGCGTTGCCACATACTATTCGGTGGTTCCTTTGTAGAGCGGGGGCACGAGCTGGATGATGCTGCCCAGGGAGACGGTGAAGAGGCCGAAGTGGGTGTCGAAGCGGACGCCTAAGTCGGTGGTCATGTCGACGGGGAAGCCGCCGGTGCCGATCTTGTTGCTGGAGGTGAGGGCGAAGAAGCCGGCGTTGATGAAGCCGTCGATGCCGTACAGGCCGCCCTGGCCGCGGTAGAGGGCGATGTTCCAGGTGAGCCCGATGTTGGCGGCGATGTCCTCGTACCACATCTTTTTGATGGCGGTGTTGAGCAGGTTGGGGTGCAGGTTGGTGAAGTTGAGGCCCAACACGCGGCTGGGGATGAAGGCCGAATAGTCGCCGACGAAGAACTGCTCGAAGAAGGGGGCGTTGCCCACGACGAGGCCGGCGCCGGTGGTGAGGCAGAAGGACTGCGCCAGCTTGCGGCCAAAGGGGAACCACGCGCTGTTGCCGATGGTGAAGCGGGTGTACTCGTAGCTGGAGCCGATGATGGGGTGCGAGAGCTCGGCGGTGAAGTGGGTGAGGGCGCCCTTGGTGGTGAGGAGGGAGGAGTCGCGGGTGTCGCGCACGAAGCCGAAGGCCAGGGTGGTGAGGGTGGAGAGGTCGGGCTCTAGGTGGCCGACGGGCGAGAGGTCGGCGTCGCGGGGCGTCGGCGGCGCGGGGTCGAGGCCTTGGGCGGGGGCGTCGAGGGCGGTTTCGGTGCCGGTGCTGTCGACGAGCTTGGGCTTGTCGGTGAGGATGCTCTCGAAGCGGAAGTCGAGGGAGAAGGAGTAGTGGGCCAGGCGGTTGTAGCTGCTGCCGAAGCGGAGCGCGGTGCGGCGGAAGGCGAGCTGGGAGTAGGGGGCGAAGGTGTCGGCCTCGCCCGGGGCGGGCAGGTAGTGCTGGCCGAAGTACTCGCTGCCCTCGGCGAAGAGCCCCTCGAAACGCAGCCCGACGTCGGAGTGGAAGATGTGGTCGTCGCTGAGGCCGACGTTGAAGGCGAACTGCTCGCGGCCGCCGGCGACGGTGCCGTACACGTTGACCCCGCTGCCCAGGAAGGAGCGGTTGCCGATGCCGATGCTGCCCCAGGGGGAGATTTGGTCCCAGTAGGGGCCGATGCGGGTGAGGCCGAAGGAGAGGTCGCGCAGGACGAAGGTGTTGCGCTCGCTGACGGAGATGTGCAGGACGACGTAGCCCGGTGCCGCGCCCTTGTGCAGGTCGAATTGCACGGTGTGGAACAGGCCGGTGGCGAGGAGGCGGTACTTGGCGTTTTCGAGGCGGGGGTCGTTGCTGGCGAAGACTTCGCCGGGGCGCAGCTCGAGGTGGCGGAGGATGAGGCCTTTGAGGGTGCGCCGGTTGCCGTCGATGCGGATGGCTTCGAGGACGTATTGCGGGATGGTGGTGTCGGGTTGGGCGGTGTCGAAGAGGGGGGCGGGCGGGGGCTCCCCGGGGTGGTGCGGGATGGCCAGGGCGGGTGCCGACAGGAGGGCGAACACCGAAAATAGGCATGTACCGATTGCGCTGCGCATGGGCGATGTTAAACACAAATCGCTTGTGCTATCCATACGGAAGCGCGCCGCTGTCCGGTGGATGGCCGCGGATTTTTTGAAGGAGAAGAGCATGGGAACGCGTCGACACAATCGCATTTTCTGCAGCGCTGCGGCATCTGGGGGGATGGCGGCGTCATCGGGGGCCAACGGCGCGGGCGCGGCACAACGCCCCAGCGCATTGTCCGGGGCAGGGTCCGGGGCGGGTTACTTTCGGCGCCACTTCGGCATCGACGACGATTTGCTGCGGGGCGTGATGCGCGAGGCCTTGTCGCGGGGCGGGGATTACGCGGACTTGTATTTTCAGCACCGGGTGTCGGACTTCATCGGCTTCGAGGACGGCCAGGTCAACCGCGCGGCGGTGTCGATGTCGCTGGGGTGCGGCGTGCGCGTGCTCAAGGGCGATCAGAGCGGTTTTGCCTTTACCGAGGAGCTGACCCGGGCGTCCCTGTTGCGCGCGGCCAAGACCGCGGCCACCATCGCCGACGACGCGCCTACGGCGGCACCCAATGCGTGGCGCCCCGTGGCGGTGCCCGACCTGTACGCCGCGCAGCCCGTGTGGGTGTCGGTGGCCCCTGCCGAGAAGCTGCGCATCGCCGAGCGCGTGGGGCAACAGATGAACGCCTTAGACGCGCGCGTGCTGCGGGCCACGGTGCAGTTGGGCTGCGAGGACGAAGCCTTCCTCGTCGCCTGCTCGGACGGCGCCTTGGCCGAGGACGTGCGCCCGATGACGTACATCTACGCCGGCTGTACCGCCGCCCAGGGCGACCGCGTGGAGTCCGGCATGTATTCGCGCTCGGCCCGCAGCGACATCTCTTATTACAGCGACGCCTTTTTGCAGCACGTGGCCCACGAGGCGGTGCAGCGCACGGTGGCCCTCTTCGACGCCCGGGTGCCCGCGGCTGGCGAGATGCCCGTGGTGCTGGCGCCGGCGAGCTCGGGCATCCTGTTGCACGAGGCCATGGGACACGGCTTCGAGGCCGACTTCAACCGCAAGGGCACCTCGATCTTCGCCGACATGATGCACCAGCGCGTCGCGCCGCCCTTTGTTCACATCACCGACACGGGGCTGTTGCCTCAGGCCCGGGGCGCCATCCACGTCGATGACGAGGGCATCCCGTCGCAGCGCACCCCCTTGGTCGAAGACGGCATCCTCGTCTCCTACTTGCACGACCGGTTGAGCGCGCGCCACTACGGCGTCTCCCCCACCGGCAACGGGCGCCGCGAGAGCTTCCGCACCATGCCCCTGCCGCGCATGCGCATCACGTTGATGGAGAACGGCCCCCACGACCCGGCGGAGATCATCCGCTCGGTGAAGCGGGGCTTGTACGCGGTGGATTTCTCCAACGGGCAGGTGGCCATCGGCGCCGGGGACTACAGCTTCTACGTGAAGAACGGCTTCCTCATCGAGGACGGCCGCCTGGGGGCGCCGGTGAAGGACGTCAACCTCATCGGCAACGGCCCGCAAACGATGCAGCGCATTGAGATGGTGGGCAACGACATGGCCATCGACGGCGGCTCGTGGACCTGCGGCAAGGACGGGCAATCGGTGCCGGTGGGGTTGGGGCTGCCGACCATCAAGGTGTCGGCCATCACCGTGGGAGGGGTGAACACATGAGCCAGCAAGAAGATCTCCAAGCGCGCGCCGAGCGCATTTTGCAAGGGGCGCAGGCCCGCGGGTTGCGCGACGTCATCATTACCGTGGCCCGGGGTCGCAGTGTGTCGCTGCGCTTTCGCCTGGGCCGCCCCGAAGAGGTGGAGGAGTCCATTACGCAGTCGGCCGCCGTGCAGTGCTTCGACGAGGGCCGCTACACCGCCTCCAGCACCAACGACTTTCGCCCCGAGGCCTTCGAGCGCTTCCTCGACAACGCCGTGGCCCTGACCCGGGTGATGTCGCCGGACCCCTTTCGCCACATCACCGACCCCGCGCTGTACGCCGGTCGCGCCGATGTCGACCTGCAGCTTTGCGACGACGCGGTGTCTGCGTGCGCCCAAACGGACCGCCTCGCCCTGGCCGAAGCCGCCTACGACGCCGCCATGTCCGTGGCCAACGGGGACGCCCTCTTCGCGGAGTCCGCGGTGCAGCAGGGCTACGGGCAGTCGTGGCAACTGCACAGCAACGGCTTCTCCGCCGGTGTGTCGGGCACGCAAAACTGGCTGACCACCCAGGTGTCGCTGCGCGATCAAAACGACCGGCGGCCCAGCGGGTACGGGGTGTGCGGGGCGCGGTATTGGGGCGACTTGCTCCCGCCTTCCCAGGTGGGCGAGGCCGCTGTGCTGCGGGCGCGTCAGCAGTTGGATGCGGCGCCCATCGAGACGGCACGGCTGCCCATGGTGGTGGAGAATCGCGTGGCGGCGCGGTTGTTGGGCGGCGTGCTCTCGGCCATCTCGGGGCAGGCGTTGCAACAGCAGCGCTCGTTCTTGGCGGGGAAGCAGGGCACGGTCATCGGCGCACCGCTCTTTCATCTCACCGACGAACCCCACATCGCGAAGGGGCTGGGGTCGCGCCTGTTCGACGGCGAGGGGATCAGCGCCAAGCCCATGCCGGTGGTGTCGCAGGGCGTGTGGCAAAACGCGTACGTCGGCACCTATTACGGCCGCAAGCTCGACATGCCCCCCACCACGGCGGGGCCGTCCAACCTCATCTTTCAGCCCGGCGCGTCCTCCCTGGAACAGCTCATCGCCTCGATCGACGACGGGGTGCTGGTGCGCGGCTTTCTCGGCGGCAACACCAACAGCACCACCGGTGATTTCTCCTTTGGCGTGTACGGCACGCGCATCGAGAAGGGCCGGCTGGGGGGCGCGGTGTCGGGCATGAACATCTCGGGCTCGTTTCAAACGCTGTGGCACAGTTTGTCCGCGGTGGGGAGCGACCCGTGGCGGTACAGCGCGGTGCAGGTGCCCTCGCTGTTGTTTTCGGATGTGCAGTTCAGCGGCAACTGAGCGCGTGTCCTTTGGGGCGAGGCGCCGGTGCGACGGCGACCCTGCCGGTGGTACAACATGACGCAAACAAACTCTCGGCGAATTCTCACAGTGGTGGCGGCGGTGGCGGCGGCGTTGGCGTGTCTGGCGCTCCCCGGGGTGTCGCGGGCGAACACGGGGGATGCCCAGGCGGCGTTCTCTCTCGAAGACGCGTCCTCGTCTCGCGCGGTGCTCATCGGTTTCAAGCTGCGCGCCGGTGGCCGCTTCGACAACGTGCGGATGTGCGTCGGCAGTCCGCCGGGCGTGAAGGGCGGGCCGGCCATGGACGTGTCGCTGTACGTGGAGTTCGCCTTAGATGACGACATCTCGCTGGCGGTGGACCTGCCGGTGCTGCGCCCGATTATGTTCGCCTTTGCCTTTCAAATGCTGCAATTCGAACCCCAGCTCACGCTGCTCTTTCGGCACCGCGTGGGCGGCAACGTCGACTTTGTGGGCGGCCCCAGCATCGGCGTCTCTTTGCACTACGGACCGGATTATCACTCGGCGCGCTCGGGCAGCGATCGCGGGAAGTCCTTCTTTGCGGCGGGCCCCATGTTCGGCGGCTACATGGGCTTCGACTTCAAGCGGCCGCAAAAAAACTTCCACTACCAATTGGGCCTGGCGCCCTACCTCGCCCCGATGCTCGGCATCCACGACCCGGACGAACACCGCGGCTTCATCGTGGGCGGCACCATCGACAACATTTTTATCTTTCGCTAACGCCGAACGCTGCGCGGCAAGCAAACCGGGTGAGAGGTGTTAATGGCGAGAGCTATTAATGCTGTGCGCGGTAGGCGGCGATGAGGGCGTCGAGGTCGCGGTTGACCTGCGGGTCGATGACTTGGCGCGCGGGGTCGGCGGCAAACCAGCGGACGGTGCGGCGCACGCCTTCGTGAAAGGGGATGCGCGCTGCGAAGCCGGGCACCAGGCGGCGGATTTTGCTGTTGTCGAAGATGCTGCTGTAGGACTTGTCGCCGATGAGGCCGGCGCCGAGCTCGGGATTGTGGGCCGCGATGAAGGCCGAGGGGATGTGTACTTTGCGCGCCGACACGCCCAGGGCCGCGGCGATGGCGTCGTAGATGTTGTTCCAGGTGAGCAGCTCGTCGGAGGTGATGTGGAAGCTGTGGCCTTTGGCGGCGGGGTGTCCGATGAGCGGCACGAATCCGCGGGCGAAGTCCTCGGCGTGGGTGACGGTCCACAGGGATTCGCCGTCGCCGTGCACGACAATCTCTTGGCCGGTGAGCAAGCGGTGGGCCAGGGTGTAGCAGCCCCAGCCGCCCAGGGCGATGGGGAAGAGCGTGTCGTAGGTGAGGGAGGGGCGGACGATGGTCACCGGGAAGTCGGTGCGGCGCATGTGTTCGATGAGGTGGGTCTCGCAGGCGATTTTTTGCTGCGCGTAGTGCCAGAAGGGGTTGTGCAGCGGGGTGGACTCGGTGATGACGGGCGCGGTGGGGGGCTTTTGGTAGGCCGAGGCGGAGCTGATGAAGATGTATTGCCGGGTGCGCGGCGCAAAGAGGCGGATGTCTCGCGCGACGTCTTGCGGGGCAAAGGCCACCCAGTTGACCACGCAGTCGAAGGTGTCGTCGCCGAGGGCGGTGCGGACCGCGTCTTCGTCGGCGATGTTGGCGGTGCATTGGCGGACGCCGGGGATGGGGTCGGTTGTGCGCTGGGCGCGGTTGAGACAGGTGACGTCGAGTCCCTTGGCCACGGCCCGTCGCGTGCATGCGGCGCTGATGTTGCCCGTGCCGCCGATGAACAATACTTTCATAAATTCCCTCTTCTCGCGTTGTCGGATTGTTTGCTGCTTTGTTGCTGCTTTGTTGCTGCTTTGTTGCCGGTTGTTGTCGGGTTGTTGCCGATTTGTCGTTTGGAAACGCTACCCGCTTTTGCCCGCTGCGCCTAGCACCAGCGCGAGGGGATGCGGAAAGAGATGCGGAAAGTGGAGAATCGGGCGTTTAGAAAATGTCCGCAAGGGTGTTGGCGGTGAGGATGCGGGAGAGGGCGCGGGTGACTTGGTCGCTGTCGAGCTGCGCAAGGCGTTCTTTATCAGCCTCTCCAATGGTGCCGAACTTCATTTCTACGAGCTTCAACAAGCTCGACAATGCGCCCTCTACACGGCCCTTGGCGATCCCCCGTGCTTCACCCTTCTGCAGGCCCTTCAGCAGGCCCTCCTCACGGCCCTTGGCGATCCCCCGGGCTTCGCCCTCTTCGCGGCCCTCCTCACGGCCCTTGGCGATCCCTCGGGCTTCGCCCTCCTGCAGGCCTTCCTCACGGCCCTTCTCGTGTCTTTCGTCCAGGATGTTACCCAAGGTTTCGGCCA
>LSQX01219069.1_pt1 | contig 26699 bp, 19 predicted proteins | sample 654561 | NCBI WGS metagenome assembly LSQX01 (sample SAMN04489861, study PRJNA283612) | anaerobic digester metagenome | isolation source: 4 biogas reactors fed with cattle manure at either 37C or 55C with and... | place: Denmark: Kongens Lyngby | collected 2014 | reverse complement strand
GAAACTCCGGGCATTCCCGAATGGATAGCCGGCATGAACTATCGTTCGGTGGGTATTGACGGAGAAGTTTTTGCCGCCCGCGATGCACTCAAAATGTGTAAGGTCTTCAATAAACAGGCTATCAGGCTGATCGACAATTTTAAGCCCTACGCTCTGGTATGGCCTGAAAGGCCTTCTTTACCAGACTCTCCTTTGTCTGTTTTCCCCTTAAAATATGCCGGCAAAAGCGTAGAGGAAAAACTCCGGGAGCTCAGAGCTGAACTCAGCAGACAAGGTGCGGATTATTTGCCTGTTAGCGGGCTGGACGATATCGCCTGGTTATTCAACCTGAGGGGCAGCGATGTCGACTTCAATCCGGTTGGCCTTGCTTTTGCTTTGATTAGTCCGGACACTAACAAACTTTATACCGATAAGAAAAAACTAGACAACAGCACGCTGAGCTATCTTAAACAAAACAATATTCAGCTAAGCGAATATACTTCTCTATATGCAGATCTGGACAAACTACCGGCAGGCGCAGCGGTGTTTACCGATACAGCCCGTATAAATTACAGCATATACAATCACATACCCTCTCACTGTCGTCGCGTAGAAGGAACAACACCCACTACAGCCTTGAAGTCTGTCAAGAACCCTGTAGAAATAGCCGGATTCCGCACAGCCATGCAAAAAGAAGGTGTAGCCCTGCTCCGTTTCTGGCGTTGGTTTGAAGCCGCCCTGGAAGAGGGAAAAGAATTTTACGAAACCGACCTGGTCCGAAAAATGAGCGAGTTCAGGCTGGAGCAGGAAAATTGCAAAGGAGACAGCTTTTATTCCATCATCAGCTACAACGAACATGGAGCCATTGTTCACTACAGCCCTTCGGAAAGTACCAAAGCCAGGATCCTGCCCGACGGTTACTTGCTGGTGGATACCGGAGGTCAATACCTGGAAGGCACTACCGATATTACCCGGACTTTTTCCCTTTACCGGGGAGCAACACCCGGGGAATTTAAACAGGATTATGCCCGCATACTTAAAGGCAATATTGCTCTGACTGAATGCGTATTTCCCAGCCACACCAGAGGTTCTCAGCTGGACATTATGGCCCGTCAGTTTCTCTGGAAGGATCTGCTTCAATACGGACACGGCACCTGCCATGGTGTAGGTCATTTCCTGAATGTGCACGAAGGGCCGCAAAGCATACGCATGGAAGAAAATCCCGAAGTAATCAAAGCCGGCATGGTTATGTCCAATGAACCTGGCATCTACCGTGCCGGAAAATACGGCCTGCGTATAGAAAATATGATGCTGGTAGTCGAAAAGGGAGAATCCGAATTCGGACAATTCCTGGGCTTTGAAACCCTGAGCCTTTGCCCCCTGGATCTCAAGGCTATCGATAAAAGCTATTACACCAGGCGGGAAATCGATTGGATAAATACTTACCAGCGGAATGTTTACAATCAGTTATCGCTTTTGCTCAGCGAAGAAGAAAAAGTATGGCTGGCCTCTAAAACAAAGGAGATCTAATATGGCCTTAATAAAATCTGTCAGGGGTTTCGACCCTGTCATCGGGCCAAATTGCTATTTGGCCGAAAACGCAAGCATCATTGGGGACGTTGTTTTGGGAGAGGGCTGCAGTGTATGGTTCAATACCGTACTCCGGGGTGACGTCAATTCCATCCGCATAGGCAATAATGTCAACATTCAGGACGGTTCTGTATTACATACCTTGTATCAGAAATCCGTCATTGAAATTGGTGACAATGTTTCCATCGGGCACAATGTCACCATCCACGGTGCTAAAATTGAGAAACTTGCACTCATAGGAAGGGGCTCTGTAGTCCTGGATCATGCCATCATCGGCGAAGGAGCCATTATTGCGGCCGGTTCGGTGGTACTAAGCGGGACCAGGGTTGAAGCTTATAGCGTTTATGCCGGTGTTCCGGCAAAATTTGTCAAGTTTGCCGATGCAGAACAAACCAATACGATCAACAAAAGAATTTCGGACAATTACCAGTTTTACGCGAGTTGGTATAATGAAGAATAAAAGGTCTGATATTGTAATTTCTGTATAAATTTTCATAAAAAAACTTGACACTGGAGTGTTTTTACTAATTTTGCCCCCGTTTTTACAGGCTTGAGTTGGTGAATAATTAAGTTGAAGCCCTCCTATAATATGATGTTGAACTTCTGGATGAATGATTCCGGATTAATTGAAAGCGCACTTTAATGCAAAAGAATTTAGTCATAGTAGAATCCCCGGCCAAGGCCAAAACCATCGAAAAGTTTTTGGGAAAAGACTTCAAGGTAATGTCGAGTTTTGGACACATTCGGGACTTGAGAAAAAAAGATTTCGGTATTGAAATCGAAAATAAATTCAAACCGGTATATGTTGTTTCTCCAGATAAGAAAAAAGTAGTAAGCGAATTAAAATCGGCCGCTCAAAAAGCCGAAATTATTTGGCTGGCCTCTGATGAAGACCGCGAAGGAGAAGCCATTGCATGGCATTTATCCGAAGTGCTCAATCTTAAAGAGGACAATACCAAGCGTATCGTTTTTCACGAAATCACCAAAGAGGCCATCGAAAACGCCATACAACATCCCCGCAATATAGACCTTAATCTGGTAAATGCGCAACAAGCCCGCCGCGTGCTCGACCGCATTGTGGGATTTGAATTATCGCCGGTGCTTTGGAAAAAGATTAAACCGGCACTTTCTGCCGGAAGGGTGCAATCTGTGGCTGTTCGACTGGTCGTAGAGCGGGAAAGAGAAATTCAGCAATTCAATTCAGAAAGTTTCTACAGGCTGAGTCTTATTTTTCTGATACCGAATCCTGACGGAAGTACCGCGGAACTCAAAGCTGAATTTCCCGAAAAGATCGCTCAAAAAGAGACAGCCCTGGCTTTGCTGGAATTGCTTAAAACAGCGACATTCAAGGTACAGGATATCAACACCAAACCTCTAAGACGCTCTCCTGCCCCACCTTTTACAACTTCTACTTTGCAACAGGAAGCGGCCCGCAAACTCAGGTTTTCGGTAGCTCAGACCATGCGGGTTGCCCAGTCGCTCTACGAATCAGGGAAAATAACTTATATGCGTACCGACTCGGTTCATTTATCTTCTCTGGCCATCAACACCGCCAAAGCCGAAATTACCCGCCTTTACGGTGAAGAAAATGTCAAAACCCGCCAGTACCAAACCAAAAGCAAAGGAGCACAGGAGGCGCACGAAGCCATACGTCCCGCCTATATGAATGTACAAAGCATCGATGGCCCCGTACCCGAAAAAAAATTGTACGACCTCATCTGGAAAAGAACCATCGCATCTCAAATGGCCGATGCACAATTGGAAAAAACCACCATTACCATTAGTCATTCCAATGGAAATCAACTATTCACAGCCAACGGAGAAGTGGTTACCTTCGAAGGATTTCTTAAGGTGTACGAGTACTCCGAAAAAGAGAATGAGTCTGAAAACGGCAAGAGTAAATTGCTGCCTTCCGTGCAAGTCCATCAGGAACTGAATATGGATACGGCCCAGGCTGTTCAGCGCTTTAGTCTAAAACCACCACGCTACACCGAAGCCACACTCGTTCGTAAGCTTGAGGAACTGGGCATAGGCCGGCCCTCGACTTACGCCCCGACCATTTCAACTATCCAACAAAGGGAATACATAGAAAAAGGCAACCGGGAGGGCGAAGAACGCCAATACAACTTATTGGTACTATCCAAAACAAGGCAAATCAGCGACAAAAGCAAAACCGAAATGAGCGGAGTCGAAAAAGCCAAACTTTTTCCTACCGATATCGGCATGGTAGTCAACGACTTTTTGTTGGAATCTTTTCCTGACATAATGAACTTTCAATTTACAGCCACCGTGGAAAAATATTTCGACCAGGTAGCCGAAGGTGAATTGGAGTGGGTTAGATTGATAGACCAATTTTACAAAGCTTTTCATCCCGCCGTTTTGGAGGCCACTGCTTATTCCGGTAAAAAGGTTGGCAGCCGGCTTTTGGGTAATGATCCAAAAAGCGGGCGTCCGGTTTCGGTACGGATTGGACGATTTGGACCCCTGGTGCAAATCGGCACGGCAGAAGACGAAGAAAAACCCTTGTTTGCCTCCCTGAGAAAAGAACAAAGCATGGACAGCATAAGCCTGGAGGAAGCTCTGGACTTATTTAAGCTACCCCGTGAATTGGGCTCTTTCGAAGACAAAAAAATAAGTGTAGGCAACGGCCGTTACGGAAATTATATCAGATACGGAAATCAATTTGTTTCCTTGCCCGAAGAAATTGATCCTCTGGAAGTAAACCTGGAACAAGCTATCGAACTTGTTAAAAACAAGCAGGAAGAAGATCGTAAAAAAATCATCAGCAGCTTTGAACAAGATCCGGAATTATTGGTTTTAAATGGCCGCTACGGCCCTTACATCACCAAAAAGGGGCAGAATTACAAAATTCCTAAAAAAACCGACCCGGCAACACTCAGTTATGAGGATTGTCTTGAACTAATAGAGAAGCAGTCAGGAGATAGTTCTGTCAAAAAAGGCAGAAAAATTACCAGAAAAAAACCGACTAAAAAGAAATAAAACATCACTATGAAAACACGACAAAAAACAGGTTTACTTCTGCTGATCGTTCTTTTTAGCGTCAGTGTATTTACTTCTTGTATAACAGAATTTGAGTACGATTCCTCGCTTTTGATCGGCAAATGGGTTTCAGGAACAGAATATTACCGCTACAATGAAGATGGTACCGGGCTGACCTGGGATACAGCAGACGATGTCAGCGAAGAAGAAGCACAGGCTTTTACCTGGACCCTGGTCTACTCCACACTTACCCACATACACATAATGGAAATAGGCGGTGTAGTACCCAAAGTATATACAGTTACCGAACTTACTGCCACCAGCTTACAGTACGAGGACGAGTTTGGCAACACCCACAGTTTTACCAAAAGCGACTCCTGACAAAAGCCGCTTGAGTTTAGTGCCTGATTTATGAAAAAGGCTCTCTCCATAATTGCCCAAGTACTGGCTTACACCATCAGTCTGCTGGTTTTGGCTTTTGTTGTGGTATTAGCCTTGTTGTTGCATCCCAAAAGCCTCCAATCTCTGGTGCAGACTCAGGCAGACAACTACCTGAACTGTACATATGAAATCGGAAACATCGACCTGAATCTGTTCCGGGATTTTCCCCAACTGGAAATTGAAATCAAAGAATTTTATCTGCTCAATCCTTTTGAGGGCTCTTCCAACGACACTCTTCTGGGACTTGAACAAATGAAGGCATCTCTTCATTTGGGAAAATTACTCTTCCGACAAGAATTGGTGATAGATTCTTTTCTCATTGACCGCCTCAACCTCAATGCCTACATCGATAATAACGGGCAATCCAATTACGACATCCTGAATCTGGAAACTGACCCAAACGATACCAGCTCCTTAAGTTTAGCATTCAAATCCATTCAACTTGGACAACTTTGCCTGCAACAAGCCAAAATTCAATACACTGATAATGCCGACAGCCTATCTACTCATACAAGCAGACTCGACATAGGCCTGAGCTTTAATTACCAGGAGCAAGAAACAGACTGCCTTTTACGTCTGTTTAGTCCGGATCTGAGCCTGGTTATGGACGGGGCGACCTACATGGATAAAGATAGCCTGGAAATCAAGCTTCCACTTTATTTTACAGATAATAAACTAAAACTGCAAAAGGCTCTGCTGGCTCTGAATCACATAAAGCTTCAAAGCAGCGGTTCAATTGAATTTCAGGATCAAGGCCTTTTATTCGACTTGGATTTTGAAACCAATCAAATAAGCATACAACCAAGCCTGGCAATGATTCCGACCGACCTGGTTTCACTGCCCGAGGGAGTCTGCGTGGAGGGACTCTTTGAACTTCAGGGCGAAATAACAGGCCATTACAACGACAGTGTTATGCCCGAAGTCCTCTTGTTTGGCTCCCTGGAAAACTCCTCTTTCAGCTACAATGATCCGGCCTTTGACTTAAAGGGAATTTCCACCGGTCTGGAGATTTTTGTTGACCTTAACCAACACAAGACCTCCTATATTCTTCTTCCGGATTTCACAGCCAAGACTGACAAATCAAGTGCGGAGGGCAAAGTTTTAATCAATGATTTGCTTGCGGAAGACATGCAAATAGAACTCGATCTTAATCTGGATCTGGATTTATTGGAAATAAAAGCTTTTTTGCCCGACGACATGGATATCAGCCTGATTGGAAGGGCCAAAGGCCCGGGTAAAGCTCAGTTTTATCTCTCAGAACTGATGGAGATGAATTTACAACAAATGCATGTTCAAGCCGATTTTCTTTTGCAAAATTTCAAAGGACGCTACGAAGATTATGCGCTTGAAACACCCCGGGGCAAGCTAAGCCTCACTATTCCCAACAACAACAGTCTTACTTCGCTGCTGAATGCAGAGCTGTACCAATGTCAGAGTTTGCATGCCTATATGGACAGCAGCCTGAAAGCAGAACTGCAACAGGCCGATGTATATTTTGAGCTCTCTGATGTGATGACTACTACGGACAGCATTGCGTTCTCGGGGAAACTAAATGCCGAAAAGGCATTCGTTTGGTACGATCAAATGGAAGCAGATATGCTCAATCCTAAGGCGGAAATGGCCATGCAGATGGACTTTTTGGATAGCACCTCCGTTTCTGATCTCTTTTTTGATGTAGAAGCCAGTCGGCTTTACGGCCAAATGGACAGTATTCAGTTGAATATCCAAAATCCTGTGGCCAAAATGCAAATGCAAGCACAGGATCAGGATCAGAGCAGTGCCCGGATCACTGCCGATTACTTCCATTCTGCCCTGAACCTGCGTTACGGTCAGGACACCATTCTTACCGAATCTCTCGGGATTAAAGCAGAAGCTACCGAAGATACCACAGAGGAACAAATTTTATTGCGTTGGAATCCCGTTCTTGAAGTCTTTCTGCAGGAGGGAAATATTCAGCTAAGTGCCATCTCTGAAAAAATTATAGTTCCCGATATCCGGTTCAATTACAGCAACGATGCCTTCAATATTATTGAAAGCCGCATCCAGTTGGGCAATTCTGATTTTCAGCTCATGGGTGATGTGCTGAATATTGGCGACTACCTGAATAACACCGGTACACTCAAGGGCGAGCTAAACTTTGTTTCCAACCTCACCGATGTCAATCAGCTGATGAAACTGACCAGTGGATTGGGAGGAACAGAAAACGAGGAAAAGGCCGGACAAGAAGCAATACAAGCGGATAAGAAAGAAAGCGACAGAAATAAAGTAGCACAAACAGATAGTGCCGCAGATTCCGGGCCCTTTATGGTCCCAAAAAACATAGACCTCAGCCTGAACACCAGTATTATGAACGCCTATGTAGGCAATCAGATCGCCACTAACCTCACCGGGAGGCTTTACATCAAGGACGATGCCCTTATCCTGGAAGAAATAGGTTTTGTCAGTGCCGCAGCCAGGCTTAAGCTGACGGCGATGTACCGCTCCCCCAGAGCCAACCACCTCTACCTGGGACTGGATTATCATATGGTTGACATACAGATTGACGAACTGCTTAGTATGTTTCCCGATTTGGACACCATTATGCCCATGCTGAGTTCTTTCAAAGGCCAGGGCGAGTTTCACCTGGCGGCCGAAACCTATCTCGACAAAAATTACAATTTAAAAAAATCCACTCTTAGAGGAGCCTCCTCTATTCGGGGAGATAATTTAGTTTTGATGGACAGCGAAACCTTTGGCCAAATTTCAAAGATTCTTTTGTTCAACAAAAAAACCGAAAACAGAGTTGATAGTCTGACCGCCGAATTCACGGTATTCAAAAACGAAGTGGACGTGTATCCCTTTACCATAGTAATGGACAAATACAAAGCCGTCGTAGGAGGTCGCCACAACCTGGATATGAGTTTCGATTATCATATTTCATTACTCGAGAGCCCCCTGCCCACCCGCCTGGGCGTGGACATCCGGGGCACAGTGGATGACCTCAGGATCAGGCCGGCCGCCTGCAAATACGCCGAAAATTACCGACCGGTAAGCCGAAGGCTTGTTGATAACCAAAAACTTCAATTGCGCAATTTGATCCGCGAAACCCTGACCCGGCAAATGGAATAAAAAAGGGCGTCCGACAAAGACGCCCTTTTTTTACAGATTGGCAGCTTGTTAAAACAGATTCGGAAAAAAGACCGAAAAGACCAGAATAAGCAAGCCCAATATCAACACTGTGATGGTTCTGACAGATACGCCTTTCCATTCTTTGAGCAGAATGCCCCAGACATTGCTGAAGGTAACGTTCAGAGCCATCAGAATACTCCAGGAGAAAGCCAGCATAATGGTATTTCCGGCCAGAAAACTTTTACCGACGGATAAGCCAAAGAACTGGGAATACCAAAGCAAGCCGGCCAAAGCACAGAAGAATAGGTTATTAACCCATACTTTCCCGGTATTCGAAGTATAATCTTTGAAGCTCTTATTTTTGGCGTTTTGCGACAAACAATATACGGCATTGGTAAAAAAGCCGCCCAAGGTGACCATCAGAGTAGCCGGAAGGGTTGCAAATAAATCGCTGGCTCCTATGCTTTTGGCCGCATCCGCAATGGGCTGTCCAGCACTGAGTCCCAGAGCAAAACAAGCGCTCATCACACCGGCAAGCAAAGCCACCAACAAACCTTTGGTCAAGGCAAAATCCTTAATGGCAGCTTTCTTTTGCTCATCGGTCATGTTTTTGGAGCGCAAGCCACCGGCAAAACCAATTACAGCAATACCGGCCAGGGTTATAGAAACTCCCAGCAAAAGGATCAGGCCAGGCCCGTGAAACAAATCCTGTTTGTCAAAAAACAAAGCCGGGATCAAAGTTCCAAAAGCTGAGCAAGTACCCAGGGCGATGGATTGTCCAAGGGCAACGCCCAGGTAACGCATGCTCAATCCGAAGGTAAGTCCCCCTACACCCCAAAGGGCGCCAAAGCCCATTGCTTTCCATGAAGCTGCTGAATCAACACTCAACAAGGCCCCAAGAGAAGATCCTTCGGGCACTGCCAGTAAAGCTCCCAAAAAAGGAAAAACCAACCAGGCGAAGAGTCCCTGTACCAGCCAAAAACTCTCCCATGACCAATTTTTGACTTTGTTTATGGGCACATAGGAACTGGACTGCCCAAAGCTACCGACAGCTATTACCAATAAACCGATAAGTGTGTTCATAGTCAACGCTTAGAGGTTACGTCTTTTTCGTATTGTTGAATTTGAGGAATGAAATCTTCGCCCACCGGAACATTGTTCTTAAGACAAAAATAATCCCAAACGGCATTCCAGGGCAAACCTTTGCATTCTTCGAGCAAAGCCAGACGTTCAAAACCTTGTTCACTGGTTTCGTATTTTCTCAGAATTTCGATAGGTTCGAGTAAGGCATTCAGGAAGCATTTTTGAGTAGCCCGGGTACCAATAACATAGGCACCGATGCGGTTGATGGAACCATCGAAATAATCCAGTCCAATGTTAACACGATTCAGTGCATTGGCGCGTACAATTTCTTTGGCCAGGTCCAGGGTATCGTCGCTCATAAGTGTCACATGGTCTGAATCCCAGCGGATCGGACGGGAAACGTGCAACATTATTTCCGGGGTGAATAACAGCAGGCAGGAAATCTTGTCGGCTATGCTTTCGGTCAGATGAAAGTGACCGGTATCGAGGGTTACAATCTTTTGATTTTTAACACCATAACCCAAATAGAAATCGTATGAACCCACAGTATAGGCTTCTGCACCAATACCAAACAATTTGGCCTCGATACAATCCTTCATGTTATCGTATTTCTGCTCAAAAATTTCATCCAGCGATTGCTCCAGAATACGGCGATATTCCAGGCGTTTAACGGTCATATCTTTTGATCCGTCATGAATCCAGAGATTCATCACACAGGGAGAACCCTGATAAACACCCATGGCCTCAGCAATAGCCCGGCAACGCTTGGTATGTTCAATCCAAAATTCACGAATTTCTTTTTTGGGACTGGCCAGGGTGAGGGCTTCACTTTTGGGATGCGAAAAAGAGGTGGAATTAAAATCCAATTTCATTCCATTTTCTTTGGCCCATTGCATCCAGCTTTCGAAATGCTTGGGTTCCAGTTGGTCGCGATCTACAAATTTACCTTGGAAATCTCCATAAATTGCATGTAGATTTAAACGATGTTTGCCGGGTATAAAGGAAGTAGCCTTTTTGATATCTGCCCTCAATTCCTCAATATTCCTGGCTTTGCCGGGGTAATTTCCGGTAGACTGAATACCACCGGTGAGTTCTCCATCGGGGTTTTCAAATCCACTCACATCATCGGCCTGCCAGCAGTGCAGAGAAAGGGATATTTTCTGGAGTTTCTCCAAGGCGGCATCCACATCGACACCAACGGCTGCATAACGTTCTTTGGCAATATCAAATGCCTGTTGAACAAGTTTTTCTTTTACCATAATGTTTTAGTTTTAAAATTAATGATTATATCTTGATTATATTCAAATATTTTTGATACGCCAGTGACCAGGTAATGGTATCCTGAGGAAGGAATACTTCTGGTGTAATAGAGGAGGAAATCAACGTACGCATCTCTTGTAAATTTTCAACCACTCCCAAAGCTTTGGCCTGCATCATCACATTACCAATGGCAGTAGCCTCAATTGGGCCTGCCACTACGGGCAAGCCGATGGCATTGGATGTAAACTGGTTCAACAGGCGGTTTTGTGCACCTCCTCCAATGATGTGCAACTTTTCAATCTTGAAGCTGGCCACGTTTTGCAACTTATTCAATACGTAGTTATATTTAAGTGCCAAACTATCAAAAATACAACGGATGAATTGGGCGTGGTTCTGTGGAATAGGCTGCGCGGTGGCTGTGCAATAATTTACTATTGCCTTGACCATACTGGCCGGATTGGCAAAGGAAGGATCGTCGGGATCAACCAACGAACGGAAACCATCGGCCGAAGAGGCCAGTTCCACTATCGTCGGATAGGAATAGGATACGCCCGACTTTTTCCACTCTTTACGACATTGCTCCAACAACCACATACCAGTGATGTTTTTCAGGAAGCGGGTGGTTCCGTCTACCCCGCCTTCGTTGGTAAAATTCATCTGAAAGGATTCTTCATTGATGATGGGCTCCCGAACTTCTATTCCCATAAGGGACCAGGTGCCGGAACTAAGATAGGCGAAATTCTTGTTTTCGGCCGGAACCGAAGCTACTGCCGATCCGGTATCGTGTCCGGCTACTGCAATGACAGGAACCTTACCCAATCCGCTTTCTTCGGCCAGGACATCGCAAAGCGGGCCAATCACCACACCCGGATCCGTTATTTCCGGTAATATATCCGGATTAATACCGGCGGCTTCGAGCAAGGAAGAATCAAACTGCCTGGTACGGGGATTCAGCATTTGCGAAGTTGAGGCAATGCTGTATTCGCAAACCATTTTGCCGGTCAGCATATACGACAGGGCATCGGGCATGAACAAAATTTTGTCGGCGGCTTCCAGGGCAGACGAATTTTCCAATTTGGCAGCGTAAAGCTGAAACAAACTGTTGAAATTCATAATCTGGATACCAGTTCGATTGTATACTTCTTTGCGGGAAATCAATTCAAAATACTTATCGGGGATTCCCTCGGTATAGGGATCTCTATAGGCTCGGGGACAACCAAGAAAAGTTCCGTCCTTGCCGACATATACAAAATCCACTCCCCAGGTGTCAATACCGATGGCATCAATTTTCTGTCCCGAAGCTGCTGCCGCTTTTAAGCCGGTCTTGAGCGATTCATAAAGTCCGAAAATATTCCAGTACGATTTGCCGTTGATGGGCATAATAAGATTGGGGAACCGGGTTAATTCTTTCATGTCCAGCTTGCCTTCACCCAGCGTTCCTAAAATGGTTCGTCCGCTGGTGGCTCCCAGGTCAAAAGCTAAAAAATTGTATGTACGCATGCTATTGCTTAAGTGGGATGTCGTGACATCCCTGGTTATTTTATTGGATTGTCAGAGTCACCACCGATTTGGCAGGCACTGTCAGGCTAAGTTCTCCCTTATTGATTTTGGCTTTTTTGAATTCTTTGAGTGTAATCTTCTCTGCGTCTTCAAAAGTGTTTTTGTCCGTAAGATTGTCGGAACTCAGGATAATTCCGCTTACATTTTTCGCATTAACGCCCTTCAACAAACAAGAGGCATCTATATCGTTTTTGGGATCGATGTTAACAATAGAAACATGAATCACTCCCTGAGCGTCTTTAGAAGCACTTACATTCAGAGCCGGTAAAGATCTGTTGGCCAGTCTGTACATCGGACTCAGCATCTCGACCGAAATATAGGTGGCGTCGTGATGCACTTTGTACATATCGTAAATATGATAGGTAGGCGTAAGTACCATTTTATCTTCTTTGGTCAGAATTATTGCCTGCAAAACATTGACCATCTGGGCAATATTAGCCATACGGACACGATCACAATATTTATGGAAAATATTCATAGTAGAGGCACAAAGCAAAGCATCGCGCAAGGTATTTTGCTGATAGAGGAAACCGGGATTGGTGCCGGGTTCCACATCGTACCAGGCTCCCCATTCGTCAACGCAAAAAGCCACTCTTTTTCGGGGATCGTACCTGTCCATTATGGCTACGTGATTGCCAATGAGCTCATCCATGAACAAACTTTTTTCCATCGTAGTAAAATATTCATCTTCGGTAAAATCGGTAGCTGAACCCTTACCTCCGGGTCCCCAGCCTTTGGGAACGGTATAATGATGAAGTGAAAGGCCCCACATTTGTCCTGCGCCGACATTCTTCATCATCACCTCTGTCCAGTTGTAGTCGGCAGAATTGGCTCCTCCGGCTATCTTTAACAAACGGTTATCACCATAATTCCTGCAATAGGTAGCATAATTCCGGTATAAATTGGCATAGTACTCCGGGGTCATATTTCCTCCACAACCCCAGTTTTCGTTACCTACTCCCCAGAATTTCACTTTCCAGGGCTTGTCGCGTCCGTTCTCCCGGCGCAAATTGGCCATGGGTGATTCACCATCGAAAGTAATGTATTCTACCCACTTGGACATTTCTTCGACTGTCCCGCTGCCCACATTGCCACAAACATAGGGCTCAGTGCCTACCAATTCGCAATAATTCAAAAATTCGTGAGTTCCAAAGGAATTGTCTTCGACCACCCCACCCCAATGGGTGTTTATCATTTTGGGACGACTTTCTTTTGGTCCAATGCCGTCTTTCCAGTGATACTCATCGGCAAAACAACCTCCCGGCCAGCGCAGATTAGGAATCTGAATGTGTTTGAGGGCTGCGATAATATCGTTGCGATAACCATCGGTGTTGGGTATCGGGGATTCGGGTCCTACCCAAATACCACCGTAAATACAGTTACCCAGATGTTCGGCAAAATGTCCGTAAATGTGTTTGCTGATTTGCGCACCGGGTTGATCGGCATTGACAACCAGATTAGCCTTTTCTGCAGAAACAGTCAAAGCTGTAATACTTAAAACAGCTGTCAGAACAAAAAGGTGTTTTTTCATAGTGATAAGATTAGTTATTTAAAAAATGCTTTATGCAGCAAAGATAATTTTTTTCTCTATACACAGCAAGCCTGCAGGGCTTTCATGGCGATTTCCAGGACAGAGCGGGGACAAGCAATATTTATGCGCATATGCTGCTCCCCTCCGGGTCCGAAAATACTGCCTTCGCTAAAACCCAGACCGGCTTCATGTACCAATTTGTGTTGCAAGGCCTTGTGCTCCAAACCCAGAGCCGAGAAATCCACCCATACCAGATAGGTGGCCTCGTGGCGATAAAGCCCGAGAGAGGGCAGTTGACGCGTGATAAAATCGTTTAAGTAAAGCAGATTTCCGTGTAAATAGTCCAACAAGTCATCGAGCCAGGCTTCGCCATGAGTATAGGCCGCTTCCAGGGCTGCATCGCCAAAAGTATTACCCAGGCTGACATGTAAAACTTCGTTGCTTATTCTGATAAAAGATTTTCTCAACTCAGGATTGGGAATTATAGCCTCCGAACTGGCCATGCCGGCCAGATTAAAACTTTTGCTGGGAGCCATAAAAGTAATGGTATTATCGGCTATTGCTTTGCCCAGGCCGGCCATGGCTGTATGTACAAAACCTTGCATTATCAAATCGGAATGAATTTCGTCAGATACCACCAGACATTGGTATTTCAGGCAAAGTTCTCCCAGCCTTTGCAACTCTTCTTTAGTCCAGCATCGACCAACAGGATTGTGGGGATTACACAATAACAGCATTTGGGCTCCCGACTTTAATTTTTCTTCCAAATCGGCAAAATCCATACTGTATTGATCCTCATTACGGATCAGCTTATTGTGGAGCAATACCCGGTTTTGCCTTTCGACCACATAATAAAAGGGGTGGTAAACAGGGGGCTGTACTATTATCTTGTCACCCGGCCGGCTGAAAGCCTGCACAGCCATTGCCAGACCGGAGACAACTCCCGGACTGAAACAAATCCATTCTTTTTCTATATCCCAGGCATGTCGTTTGTGCATCCAAGCCACTATGGATTGGTAAAAAGCATCGCTGTGGCCGAAATAGCCAAAAACAGGATGTTCCAGTCGTTTCCTTATTGCCTGCATAACAACTTCAGGACAAGGAAAATCCATGTCGGCCACCCAAAGCGGCAGTACATCTTCGCGACCAAAAACGACGGCACAGGCGTCGTGTTTCAGACTGTTGGTGTTGCGCCTGTCTATTATTTCATCAAAATTCGGCTTCATCTCTTCTGCGGCTTATTTCCTGACCTGGGCAGCAATAGCCCTGATGTGGGCAGGCGTGCTGCCACAACAACCACCTATGATATTGGCTCCGGCAGCCATAAGATCCGGCACAGAAGCGGCCATCTCTTCGGGAGATTCAGGAAAAATGGTTTTACCCTCTTTATAGATTGGCAGGCCGGCATTGGCCTGAATTAAAACCGGTATTTCTGTGTTCACACTGCGAATCTCACGTACGATGTCGATCATTCCTTTGGAACCGTTACCGCAATTGCTTCCTATCACAGAAGCTCCAGCTTCGATCAAGGGCTGTATCATGTCGGCCGGTGCAATACCCATCATGGTTTTGTATCCACCGCCAATAAGAGGGTCGAAAGTCATAGTGCACAGTACTTCCAGGCCTGTTTTAGCTGCCGCACGAACAGCAATCACGGCTTCTTCCAGATCGGTCATGGTTTCTATTACTATGGCATCGGCCCCTCCTTCTTTGAGAGCCAGGCATTGTTCGTAAAATACCTCGAACAGTTCATCGGCACTTATGTCGCCCATCATCAAAAACTTGCCCGTGGGACCCACCGATCCCAGCACAATTTTGTCCGGACCGGCTGCCTGCCTTGACAAAGTTGCTGCTGCACGGTTGATTTCATAAGCCCGGTCTGCCAGTCCATAGTGTGCCAATTTGCAGGAATTACCTCCAAAACTATTGGTTTCGGTCATATCGGCACCGGCTTCCAGATAACTGCGGGCTATGTCACTAACTGCTTCAGGATGGTCTATATTCCATAGTTCCGGACAGGCACCGGCCTTCAGGCCTTTGGCTTGCAAAAAGGTTCCCCAGGCTCCGTCGGAAACCAGGTATTTTTTCTTTTTGAGCAATTCGAGTATTTTTCCCATAGTACGTTAGATCTACGGACAAAAATACGGGAAAAAATCAGAAACAGCGAGAAAATTCCGGATTAATCAAAACGAATGGCTTTTACCGGACTAATCCTGGCCACAAGAGCCGAAGGCCCCAGCACCATGAGCAATGATGCTAACAAAGTACCCAGATTGAGCAATAAAATATACCAGAGATTTAATTCCACGGGAACAGCATCAATATAGTATACTGCAGGATCTAGTTTAAGGATGCGGAAGAAATACTGTAACAAGCAGAGCCCCAGACCCAGCACATTGCCCCAGAGCATACCCTTGCCAATCAAAAAAGAAGAAAGATACAAAAAGACCTTGCGTACCGAAATATTGTCAGCACCCATAGCCTTGAGCATACCAATCAAATTAGTACGTTCCAGAATCAGGATCAGCAAGCCGGAAATCATGTTAAAACCCGACACAAAAATCATCAGCAACAAAATCAACCATACATTCATATCCAGCAAATCTAGCCAGCCGAACATGTCGGGATTCAGGTCATACACCGACTGTATCATGTAGGAATTACCTTGCAGATTGCCCGTTTTAAATAGCAAATTATACACATCGCTTTCTACCTGAGGCAATTCCCGGATATTATCCACAAAAATCTCAAGGCCTCCTGCCTGCCCGGGATCCCAGTTATTCAATTTAACAATTTGTCTGTCGTCGACCAGGGCAAAGACTTTGTCAAATTCCGCAAAATGGGTATCAAAAATTCCGCACAATTCCCATTGACGGGTATACAATTGTTCGTCCCGGGTAAAATAGCAGAGCAATTTATCTCCGGGTTTCAATTTTAAGCGACGGGCCATTTTGTCGGAAAGCAAAATCTGTGTAGAAGGCAGGCTGTCGTTTAGTTCCGGTAAGTATCCTTCAAGCAAATATTGCTGAAGAAAATTCCAATCAAAATCCGGAGAAAATCCCTTAAAAACAATTGTTTGAAAAGATTCCGGGGTTTTAATGATTCCAGGCTTGGTGGAAAAACGCTGCACATGGCGCACACCGGGTATGGCTTTTAGCTGTTCAGGAAGCTTTTCGGGCAGCTCCATGGCAGCCATCTCGTAGGAATAATTCGATTGATAACTGGTAACCTGAATATGAGAACTCAGACCTATGATGTTTGTTTCCACCTGACGCTTAAATCCAACCACCACGGATACAGCAATCAACATCACCGCCAGGCCCACTGCGATACCCATAGTAGCTATGCGTACAGCCGGACGTGATACTTGCTTTTGATCTTCGGTTTTGAAGAATAAGCGTTTTGCTATAAAATACTCTAAACTCAAATTTCAGAACTTACAGACATTTTTTTCGATGGCTACCAAATCGTGCTTCCCGCAATCAACTAGTTCGCCCGGGATATATTTCCAGCGCTTTTTCCAAAAGCATCATAGCCGTAGCCAGATCTTCTTTTTTCAGGACATAGGCCAGCCTCACTTCGTTCCTGCCCACATTGGGAGCCGAATAAAAGCCCGAAGCCGGGGCAATCATTATGGTTTTACGATCGTACTCAAAACTTTCGAGCAACCAGGCGCAAAAACGATCAGCGTCGTCAATGGGCAATCGGGCTACGGTATAAAAAGCACCCATGGGCATGGGTGAATAGCAGCCGGGGATTTTGTTTATGGCCTCAATCATAAAATTTCTGCGCGCCAGGTATTCTTCGTACACTTCTTCCATATAACTTTCAGGAGCATCCAAAGTGGCCTCGGCCACTAACTGCCCTATCAGGGGCGGACACAAACGGGCCTGACAAAACTTCATCACATTTTTGCGCACCTGCACATTTTTGGTAATCAGGGCTCCTATGCGGATACCGCATTCGCTGTAGCGCTTGGAAACCGAATCAATCAGAATAACATTATCGCGTATGCCTTCGAGATGAAAAGAAGAAATATGCGGAGCTCCTGTATAGCAAAACTCCCTGTAAACCTCATCCGAAAACAAATACAAATCGTATTTCTTAACCAGATCACGGATGTCATCCAATTCCTTGCGATTGTACAGATAACCTGTAGGATTGTTTGGATTACTAATCAATATAGCCCTGGTACGCGGGGTGATCATTTTTTCAAATTCCTCGGCCGGAGGCATGGCGAAGCCGTTTTCGATATTTAGCAAAAAAGGCCTGATCACAGCACCGCAAGACACGGCAAAGGCGGTATAATTGGCGTAGGCCGGTTCCGGAACGATGATTTCATCCCCCGGATCCAGACAGGCCATCATGGCAAAGAGAACCGCTTCGGATCCCCCGGAAGTGATTATAATATCTTCTGTGTCAACATCAATATGAAACTTCTGATAATAGGCCGCCAGCTTTTCACGAAAACTCAGCAAGCCTTCGCTGGGAGTATATTCCAAAATGGAACGCTCAATGTTTTTCAAGGCATCCAGAGCTACCTGCGGAGTCTTGATGTCGGGCTGACCAATGTTGAGATGATAAATTTTGATTCCTCTGGCAATAGCCTGTCTACTCAGGGGTACCAGCTTGCGGATGGGCGATTCGGGCATTAAAGCTCCGCGGCGTGATGAAATCGGCATAAATTAGGACTTGAAAATAAAGCTGCAAATATAGTATGTTTCTGGCATTCCTGCTCTAAGAGCCGGCTGCTTTTAGCCTTGATTATTAATAGCAGCCAATCTGCAGGCTGCTTTTTTGGCTGCTTCCATTATGAACTCTTCACCGGGCACTTTGCCCCCTTGCATCAAAAATCTGCCGTCACAGATAACACTATCTATACAGGAACTGTCAGCCGAATAGACCCAATTCGAAAGTAAATCGTAAGTGGGCAGCATTCTCACATTGTTCAGGTCAATAATCAATGCGTCAGCCAGTTTGCCCACCGCAATCTCGCCTGCATCCAGGCCGTAAGCCCGGGCTCCGTTCAGAGTAGCCCAATGAAAAACTTCATCAACTTTCAACACTTCGCTGCCGTAATGCACCTTGGCCAACAGGGCAGCAATCTTCATTTCTTCACGCATATCCAGGTTGTTGTTGGAAGAACAACCATCGGTACCTAAGGCTACATTTAATTTTTTTTCGATTATGTCAGCACTGCGAAAAACACCAGAGCCCAGTTTCATGTTGGAGCAGGGATTATGTACCAGCCAGACTCCTCTGTCCCTAAGTATCTCCAATTCATAATCGTCCACGTGAATGACGTGAGCAGCCACAGTATTGGGTCCCAGCAAACCTAAATGATCGAGCCAGCGTACGGGGCTCATCCCGTGAGTTGCTATGCAATCCTGGACCTCCTGAAGGGTTTCGGCCAAGTGAGTATGAATAATCAGGGAACGTTCCCGGGCAATAGCTGCAAGGCGCTTAAACAAATCTGCACTTACGGTATAAACAGCATGAGGCGTAATAGTAATCTGCACGCGAGACGACGTTTCGGGGAGATTTTCGATAAAACGCAAACCCCGCTCCACGTATTTAGGCCCGTTACTTTCCAGAAAAGTAACACCAATGGCAGCTCGAATGCCCATTTCTTCTACAGCCCGGATTGTGTCCGGAACATTGAAATACATATCGCTAAAAAAAACCGTTCCCGATTTAATCATTTCCAGAATAGCCAATCTGACACCTACATAATGGTCATCGTTTTGCATTTTTGCCTCCAGAGGCCAGATTTTGTCCTGTAGCCATTCCGTCAAGGACATATCTTCGGCACAACCCCTCAGCAGCGACATGGCAGCGTGGGTATGCGCGTTGTAGAAAGGAGGAAGCAAGGCTTTGTCACTGCCATCAACTATCAAATCGGCTGGTACTTCTATGTTTTTTTCGATGCGTGTAAAGCGATTACCTTCTATCAGGACATCACGAAGCTGTTTATCCAAAAGGATATTTTTTATGAGAATACTGTTCATATGTTTTGTTTTTGATCAAACAAACCTGCCAGCTCTGACGAAATTTTACCCTTGCTTTTGCTTACAGCCAGCAATTCGTTTTCTATTTCGGCGGGAGGAAGTATCATCCCGGTAAAGCCGCTGTTGTTTAGTAAATATTCTGCTCCCCTGTTGTGGAGGGCCATGGTGGCATCAATGTAACACAGGCGGGTAGGTTCATCCAAAATAAAATTGATCGTTTTCTTTTGCATCAACACTCTTTCGGCCGGAATAGAGGGACCAAATTCATCTTCCACTCCCATGTTAGCAAAAAGAGCTTTGGATTGATGCCAGAAGTCGGGCGGACAATCTGCCTGAAAAGCAGCCACTCTACCGGTAGCCATCACCACTGCAAAAGCAGTTTGTACAGCCTCTCCAACAGCCTGACTATCGGCATAAGAAACAAATTCAGCCTCCACTACAGGCAAGCTTGGATCGTTTTGAGCCGGATCACTCACCACAGTAACAAGAGCTCCCCGCTTGAGAGCACGGATGGCAATACCACGCCCCACCTTACCGTTGCCAAAAATCACCAGTTTGCGTTCTTTCCATTGCTCGTAACCCAATTGTTTCATCGCCCTGAAATACGACTCACCCGTGCCTAAAAGAGTTTCGATAAGCTTGATTTTTCCATTATCGGCCAGAAAAACTCTTTTGTTGAGCTTCCTATACTCTTCAAAGCCGCTGCGGGTCAATTCTACATAGCCCAGGCTTGAATTCCAATGTGAAAAAGCAGCAGCGCAGTCCAGAATCAAATCCAGGTCCATAGCTGCCTGCTTGTTGTGCAACAAGGGTATACCGGCAGAACTGAGCAGTTCTGTCGCCACAGGATCAAAGGCAATGCCCTCCGACAAACCTACAAACAAAGTGGCGCCGGCTTCGATCAGGGCCAGGTGTTTGAGCAAAGTGTTGCTAAAGACCGGAGTGGCATCCAGCAGCTTCAGCCCCCTGAATGGTTTCCTTTCGGCCCAGGCTGTCCTCTGCTCCTTAAGAACAGGGTAGTCTTCAGGAGTATATTTTTGCTTTAAAAAGTTTTCTAAGTATTCCGTACGGTATGGAACTGTCATAGGATCCGGATTGAAAACGCAAATATACAAAACTTCGCTACTGTAGTAAAATTATGTATTTTTACAGGCTATTAATCCATGTATCATGAAACGCTACTTCCTGTTTTTGCTGTTTGCAGGTCTGTATAGACTTGCCCCCGGCTAGTGAGAGCGTTCAAAGCTAGCAAGATGTCAGTATTGTTCTGAGCTTGTACAGCTAAAACTAAAACAGAACAATGGACATCGAAAAAAAACGCTTCAGGCTTTCCTTTTATATTCCCGCCCTGCTGGTGTGTCTGCTGGCTCTGGTGCAGGCTCTTCAAAGCGGTCTGCAGGCTGACTGGTATAATTTGGGCATTTATCCTCGCGAGATCTCCAGTCTTCCGGGCATCCTCACACATGTCTTTGTTCATCAAAACTGGGCGCATTTTTTCAACAACGCCGTTCCCCTTTTTGTTTTGAGTTGGTGTTTTTATTATTTCTATCGTGAACTCTTTTGGAAAGCCAGCCTTTTACTTTGGCTCAGCTGCGGACTGCTCACCTGGATTATTGGCAGGGACAACTGGCATATCGGGGCCAGCGGCCTGATCTATGCTTATTCCTTTTTTCTGTTTTTCAGCGGCATGATACGAGGGCACAAGCCCCTGATGGCCATTTCCTTTGTGGTTGTCTTTCTCTACGGAAGCACTCTCTGGAATATGTTTCCCTGGGGTGAATTCAACCGCGACATTTCCTGGGAAGGTCATCTGTCTGGAGCACTGGCCGGATTGGTCTGGGCAGTGTTGCTAAAAAAGCAGGGGCCTCAGGCTCCCCCGCCCCTTGAGGAAGAGGAAGAGGAAGAGGAAGAGGACGAAGAAGATAAGCAAAGGCCGTCTGAGGCTAATAAGCTTCAGGGCTTCGGAGAACAAGATCTGTGAATCTACTGAAGATTCAAAAAGGACTTAAAGATCCTCCAGACGCTGCTGAACGGCAGAAGCCAATTGTCTGAAAGCCTGCCCCATTACAGTATCAGCGTTCAAGGCCACAGGTTTACCGGCATCGCCCGATTCGCAGACAGCTTGCACCAAAGGGATCTGACCCAGCATGGCCACTCCTCTTTCTTTAGCCAGCTCTTCGCCACCGTCTTTACCGAAAAGGTAATAGCGATTTTGAGGCAATTCAGCCGGAGTAAACCAAGACATATTTTCGACCAAACCCAAAACCGGAATATTGATCTTCTCGTTTTGGAACATATCAACCGCTTTCCGCGCATCAGCCAGAGCCACTTGCTGAGGTGTGGTAACCACTATGGCTCCCGATAATTTCAGTGTTTGAATCATCGTCAGGTGAATATCACTGGTTCCCGGAGGCAGATCAATAAGAAAATAATCCAACTCGCCCCAATAGGCATCGCCTATAAGTTGTTTCAGGGCGTTTGATGCCATGGGACCACGCCAGATCACGGCATTTTCTTTTTGCACAAAAAAGCCTATGGATAATACTTTTACCCCGTATTTTTCTTCGGGAATAATCATGTCGCGTCCAAAAATATTTTCCATCGCCGGCCTGGCTTCTTCCAAATCCAACATTTTGGGAATGGAGGGCCCGAAAATATCCGCATCAAGCAGACCTACTTTATAGCCTTCGGCAGCCAAAGCTACTGCCAGATTGGCGGTTATGGTGGATTTACCCACACCACCCTTGCCCGAGGCTATGGCAATAATATGTTTTACTCCGGGCAGCACAGGCTCTTCTTCTTGGGCAGGAGCAGCCGGGCGGGTGACCACCTTTATATTGCCTTTAATTTCGACCTCTTCTCCTACATAAGTCAGGATGGCCGTTTCGGCAGCTTTGACTACCGATTTGATAAAGGGATCGTTCTGTTTTTCAAAAATGAGCGAAAAACTTACTTTGTTGCCCTCGATGCGGATGTTGTCTTCTACCATTCCGGAAGAAACCAAGTCCTTGGAGGTTCCGGGGTATCGTACTTTGGACAAGGCGTCCAAAATCAATTTAGGATAAATGTTCATAGTTGTTTGTTTTTTGGTAATACGCGGGCACTTCGTCCGAAACTTCTGTAAGCGTCCGGTTCAATATCAACTTCGGGTTCTTTCCATTCCGGGACTACCGGAATAGACCATTGGAGGTATTTGATCTTGATGCCTCGCAACAACCATTGTTGTTCGTAAAATGTTTGTATATCGGGAACCGGAAGCAAATCAGCATAGAGATCCTGAGTCTGGAAGTGAACAGTCAATCCGTTGGTATTTAAGACTGCCAGACTGTACTCATACATAAAACGGCTGTCGGTTTTGAGGTGTAAAACAGCGTTTTTAGCCATAATTCGCTGATACATACGCATAAAATAGGTAGAAGTCAGTCGTTTGCGAACTTTCTTCATTTGCGGATCGGGAAAAGTCAACCAGATTTCGGCCACCTCTCCCGGGGCAAAAAAACTACTCAGCAACTCAATCTGTGTACGTAAAAAGGCTGCGTTTTTGAGGCCTTCTTCCATAGCCTGACGAGCTCCGGTCCACATGCGGGCTCCTTTGATGTCAATGCCTATAAAATTCATATCGGGCCTGGAACGGGCCAGCCCCACTGTATATTCTCCTTTGCCACAACCCAATTCCAGAACCAGAGCTTGATCGTTACCAAATACACTTGCACTCCAATTCCCTTTGAGATTACACTCAGGCAGACGGCCTTCTTTGAGCGGAAACTCAAACACATGACCCCAGTTGCGCAAATCCTCAAATTTCTTCAGTTTGTTTTTTGCCATATAGCAGGTAGAGGCTTAGTTACACAATGGTAATCCAGCCGTAAGTATCGGGTTCGTCACCGTACTGAATAGCCCTGAGTTTGTGGTATAATTGTTCGCTGATTTTGCCCGGTTTTCCGTCTTTGGAAAACACATAGCTTAATCCCGTATCCGCGTCGTCTACTCTGCCTACCGGACTAATAACAGCTGCGGTGCCACAGGCCCCGGCTTCTTCGAAATCACTGAGTTCTTCCACCCTGATTTGCCTGCGAATCACCTTCATGCCCATATCTTCGGCCAATTGCATAAGGCTTTTGTTGGTGATAGAAGGTAATATTGACTGGGAAGCCGGAGTGACGTAGGTATTGTCCCTGATCAAAAAGAAATTAGCCGGGCCACATTCATCAATGTATTTTTTTTCTCTGGAATCAAGATACAAGACGGCTGAATAAGCTTTGGCATGAGCAATCTCGCCGGAATGCAAACTGGCAGCGTAATTACCGCCCACCTTTACATGACCGGTCCCCTGGGGAGCAGCCCGGTCAAATTCACGCATGATTACCATGTTAGTGGGTTTGAATCCTTCTTTAAAATAAGGGCCTACAGGCGTTACAAACACCACAAACAAATACTCGTCGGCAGGTTTAACCCCCACCCTGGGGCCTGTTCCTATCAACAAAGGCCTGATGTAGAGAGCAGCCCCCGATTCATAAGGCGGGCAATAGGCCTCGTTCAACTTTACCACTTTCAGTACGGCTTCCTTGAACATGTCCAGAGGAACTTTTTCCATTAAAATGGTTTCGGCAGAAGTTTGCAGGCGTTTGGCGTTTTCGTCCAGGCGAAAAATACGAATTTTCCCGTCTTTGCCTTTGAAAGCTTTTAAGCCTTCGAAGGCTTCCTGGCCGTAATGCAAACAAGTGGCAGCCATATGCATAGTAATGTTTTCAGAGGACGAAACTTCCAGCTCTCCCCATTGACCATTGCGAAAATAGCAACGGACATTGTAGTCGGTGGGCATATAGCCAAACGACAATTCAGACCAGTTGATGTTTTTGTTCATATCAGTTTTATATCTTGCGCTTTATTGTGTAATATCTTATGCTTTATTTGACCTTTATATTTATTTGCTGCCTGAGATCTCCCGACGAAGAACCCAGCAAACAATTAATTAAACCCGGTTCAAGCAGCCATTCCTGTTTAATGTCGTTATAATAGGCCAGGCTGCCAAGGGGCAATTCAAAGACCAGCTCACGGCTTTCGCCGGCTTTGAGAAAGACTTTTTGAAAGGCCTTGAGCTCTTTTAGAGGCCGGGGCAATTCCGATTCCGGGTCGGAAACGTACAATTGAACCACTTCGGCTCCGTCGCGCCGGCCTGTGTTGCTCAGAACCATCCTTAAACGAAGCTTTTCGTCCATGCTCCATTCCTCTTTGTCCACTCGGGGTTTAGAATATTCAAATTGGGTATAGGACAAACCGTGTCCAAAAGGATACAAAGGAGCAATGTTGTAGGTATCAAACCAGCGATAACCCACAAAAATATCGTCAAAATAATCCACTTGCCTGTTGCGGCCGGGAAATTCACCCAGTGCATGGGCGTTCGACTGATCCAGGCAAACCGGCAGGCTGAAGGGCATTTTGCCTGAAGGATTTATTTTGCCCAGCAAAACATCAGCCAACGCATTTCCGCTTTCCATACCGTTGTACCAGGCCCACAACAAACCGGGAACACGATAATTGAAACCCGACATGTCAACTGCCGAGCCGGCAATGATAACTACTATGGTTTTGGGATTGGCTTTGATCACTGCCCTGATCAGTTCCAGCTGACCATAAGGCAGAGCCATATCGGGTTTGTCGCGCGACTCGGTGTCGTAGTCGTGATTAAGACCGGCCATCACAACAGCCGCATCGCATTGAGCCGCCAGGGCGGCAGCCTCGTCAATCAGTGCCCGGTCAGGCCTGTTCGAAGGCCGCTGGCTTTTTTGATAGCCCCGGGCAAAACGGATTTCGAACTGAGCTCCCGCCCGGTTTTTTAAGCCTTCCAGAGGAGTTACTTCGTACAAAGCCTTTATTTCGGAACTCTGGCCTCCGAAAGAATGTTTGCGGATAGCATTATCACCAATAACAGCCAGCGATTTCAGTTGCGCCGGATCCAGAGGCAAAATATTGTCTTCATTCTTAAGCAAGACGATGGATTCTGCTGCCGAGCGGTAAGTTGCCTGCTGATGTTCGGGCGTATTCATGCTGCCCTCGAAACGTCCGGCGGGATCGAAAATCTTGAGTTTCATCATCAGGCCCAGAATCCCGGCCACTTTCCGGTCAATCAAAGATTCAGGCAATTCGCCTTTGCGGACGGCATCAATCAGGGCTTGTGCAAAATAATACTCGTTGTAAGGCTTATCCGTACCCATTTCCAAATCCAAACCAGCTCTGGCAGAAGCCAAAGTGGAATGAGTGCCGTTCCAGTCACTGACAAAAATCCCGTCAAAACCCAGCTCCTGGCGCATAAGACTGTCCAGCAGATAAGGATTTTCGGCACACCAAAATCCCCGAAACTTATTATAGGCTGTCATAATGGAATAAGTGCCAGCCTCTTGCACAGCGGCTTTAAAGGCCGGCAGGTAAATTTCATGCAGTGCCCGGTCGCTCATGTTCACATCCACTGTGGCCCGGTCGGTTTCCTGGTTGTTGGCAATATAATGCTTGACACAGGCTGCCACATCGCGACTCTGCAAGCCCTGAATGTAGGCTGTTGTCATTTGTGCCACCAGATAGGGGTCTTCGCTCATGTATTCGAAGTTTCTGCCACAGAGCGGAGAACGGATAATATTGACACCGGGGCCCAGCAAAATATCCTTGCCCCTGAAACGGGCCTCTTCGCCCAGAACTTCTCCGCGCAAACGGGCCAGATCGATATTCCAGCTTGCCGCCAGGGCTGTTCCTGTGGGAAAATAAGTGGAGGAATCATTGGTCCAGCCGGCATAGCTCCAATTATCGCGGCTGATTTCTGCCCTTACACCGTGAGGACCGTCCGAGAGGGCCAGCTCGGGAATACCCAGTCTGGGTATAGCCTCAACGTAAAATTTGGAATTTCCGTGCAATAGGCTGACTTTTTCTTCCAGGCTCATTTTTGAAATGAGCGAACGAATCTTTTTTTCTTCTTTTCCCGAAAGCTTATCAGCAGCATAGAGGCCGCTGTTAATATTAACAAGCATCAGCAGTGCTGTCAGGCAAAAAAGGCGGAATTTGGCTTTCATGGATGCAGAATGAATAGATTTTTATCCTTGTAAAACTAGTGACAAAGGTAAGTATTTTCTATCTTTGGCACATAAGAA
>LSQX01007066.1_pt1 | contig 26700 bp, 24 predicted proteins | sample 654561 | NCBI WGS metagenome assembly LSQX01 (sample SAMN04489861, study PRJNA283612) | anaerobic digester metagenome | isolation source: 4 biogas reactors fed with cattle manure at either 37C or 55C with and... | place: Denmark: Kongens Lyngby | collected 2014 | reverse complement strand
GATTACAACATCCTCATAAGCGAAGTAATGACCAAGGATAACCTGGTAACTGCGCCGGAAGGCACCACCCTCGATGAAGCCCAGGAAATTCTCAGACAGCATAAGATCGAAAAGCTGCCTATTGTTGACAATGAGATGCATCTGAGAGGTCTCATTACAATTAAAGATATCGAAAAGACAACCCGTTATCCTAATTCCGCAAAAGACTCGCAAGGCAGACTCCTCTGCGGCGCAGCAATCGGAGTCACCAATAATATGCTTGACCGCGCAACAGCACTTCTGAGCGTGGGAGCTGATTTCCTCGTACTTGACTCGGCTCACGGAGATTCTGCAAATATCCTCAACGGTATAAGCAAGATTAAGGAAGCTTTCCCGAATACGCAGCTTATTGCCGGAAACATTGCAACCGCAGATGCCGCACGCAACCTTATTTCCGCAGGCGCGGATGCCATAAAAGTCGGTATCGGTCCCGGATCTATCTGCACGACGAGAGTAGTCGCCGGTATCGGCGTTCCGCAGGTCACCGCTATTTACGATGCGGCTTCGGTTGCGGCAAACTACGATATTCCGGTTATCGCCGACGGCGGTATCAAGTATTCCGGTGACCTTACAAAGGCTATCGCAGCAGGAGCCGATGTTATAATGATCGGTTCTCTGTTTGCCGGCTGCACCGAATCCCCCGGAGACACCGAAATATACCAGGGGCGCAGCTTCAAAGTATACAGAGGAATGGGTTCTCTCGGAGCAATGGATAAGGGTTCCAAGGACAGATATTTCCAGGAAAACGCTTATAAACTTGTACCCGAAGGCGTTGAAGGGCGCGTACCTTACAAAGGGCCGCTTTCCGACACAGTGTTCCAGCTTATCGGCGGTCTTCGCGCAGGAATGGGATATTGCGGCTGCGAGACTATCACAGACCTGCAGAGCAACGGACAATTCATCAAAATTACCGGCAGCGGCCTTCGTGAATCTCACCCGCATGATATCAGCATAACAAAAGAAGCACCGAATTACAGTGCGATGATCTGATTGAATTAATCTTTGAATAATAAATAATATCTCCCGAGACTGTATTTTCAAAGCTCTCGGGAGATAATTATTTCTCGGGGGCAGAATAATCCCTGCATATAGTTATAACCGTGTCTTTTAACAAACAATTCAAAACTTTTTCGCCGAATGCTATTGCAAACCAAGGCAATCTGTGATATAATAAATAAGCTGAAAATATGGCCTGTTGGTCAAGAGGCTAAGACGCCGCCCTCTCACGGCGGAAACAGCGGTTCGATTCCGCTACGGGTCACCAATCAGCGGCACCGTATCCGGAGCCGTCATATCGCGCAATTCGGCGTCAGAACGCCGGTGCGTGATTTTTTATTTATCCGAGTATTTTTTTGCTTTATTTTACCGGGGAGGATGTTGTCATGACTGACAAGGTATCTTTATTTGGAAATGCAATCGTAGGGCAGTCCGGCGGGCCGACGGCGGCAATCAATGCGTCCCTTGCCGGAGTTATCCGCGCCGCTCAGTCAGCTGCGGAGATAAAACACATCTATGGCATGAAGAACGGTGTCGAAGGGCTGATAAACGGTATCGAACCGATCGATATCTGCCTAACCGAAACAGAACTCAAACTGCTTTCATCTACTCCAGCATCCGCTCTCGGCTCCTGCCGTCATAAACTTCCCGATACTTTTGAATCGGATGAATACAAGAAACTTGAAGAAATATTCGACCGTTATAACATCAAATATTTTTTCTATATCGGCGGAAATGATTCGATGGACACCGTTAACAAGCTTTCTGAATACTGCGAAATCAAAGGCAGGGAAATGATGGTTATCGGCGTCCCGAAGACGATTGACAACGATCTGACCGCTACCGACCATACCCCCGGGTACGGTTCGGCAGCAAAATACATCGCCGTTACGGTTCAGGAAGTATTAAGAGACTGTGCTGTTTACACTAAGCCGGCTGTTACAATCATTGAGATAATGGGGCGACACGCCGGATGGCTGGCAGCTTCAGCAGCATTGCCGGGATCGATTGCGGGCATAGCCCCCGATTATATTTATCTTCCGGAAAAACCTTTTGACAAAGACATTTTTTTAGACGACATAAGATCTGCTCTAAAATATCATCCGAATGTTGTTGTCGCTGTTTCGGAAGGAATACATGACGCAGAAGGCAATTATATCGGCGCCGCATTGCATAAGGGAAAAGACGTTTTTGGAAATGTCAGCCTCAGCGGCGCAGGAAAGGCGCTTGAACTTCTTGTCAAGGATGAAATCGGCTGCAAAGTCCGTTCGATAGAGATTAATCTGCTTCAGCGCTGTGCATCTCATGCCGCATCGTTAACCGACATAAGTGAATCGGAAAGAGTCGGCGAAGCGGCGGTTAAGGCGGCATTAAACGGCGAGACGGCCAAAATGATGTGCTTTATTCGCAGTAATGAAACCGAATACAGCGTGGATATTGTTTCACGTGACATTACAACTATCGCAAATCAGACGAAAACCGTTCCTGACAGCTATATAAGTGCCGGCAACAACAATATTACCGAAGAAGGCATAAATTATATGCTCCCGCTGATTCAGGGAGAATTGCCGATTCTCTGGGAAAACGGAATTCCGAAACACTTTACATTTTAATCAGGCGATGATAAAGGAGAAAAAGTGAATAAAAACAGCAATGTAAAAGAAATCGTGCTTAAAAATCGCAGCTACCGTGAATTCGACAGCTCAGTACCGATAACATATGAAGTGATTGAAGAATATATCGATTCGGTCAGGTTTACTCCGTCAACGGTTAACCTCCAGCCTCTTAAGTTTTATATAGCGACCAAGCCGGATGAGACAAACCTGATTCGCCAAAACGTTAAATTTGCCGGTCTTCTCACCGGTTACAACGGGCCTGATAAAGAACATAACCCCACCGGATACGTTATAATATTTGCCGACAAAAATATCGCTGCGAAACCCGAAGGTTTTGATAAAGATGTGGGTATTGCTGCGCAGACTATACTCCTGGAAGCGGCAGAAGACGGTTTCGGAGGGTGCATGATCGGAAGCTTTAACGGAAATGAGATCACCCGTTATTTCAAATTCCCGGAAAATCTTTCGATGAGACTGATAATTGCACTCGGCAAGCCCTTGACAAAAATCGTCCTTGAAGAGATGCCCGCAGGCGGTTCGACTGCATATTATCGTGATGAAAATTCTGTTCACCATGTACCAAAAAGACCCTTGTCTGAAATCCTGATAAACAGAAATTTTTAAATCAATATGCAATTCAGATATCTGAATTGTTCTGTCAATTTGTTGTGTTTATTTTCTGCCGAGACGATGAATTTGTGCGTAATTAACATTTATTCGCAATTTCACATTTGCGATGAACAAATATAACATTTTCAACTTGACATACGGCTTAAATTATTATATAATAATAACAGCCGCAGTCGGTAATGGGTAATAATCCGGCGCCGCCTGCGGATATTCTTTTTTATAAACCGGAGGTTTTTTAAATGAACAGAGTTTTCAACTTTTCAGCAGGACCGTCGATGCTTCCATTACCTGTGCTGGAAAAAGCTCAGGCTGATCTTATAGACTACCAGGGAACCGGTATGTCTGTTATGGAGATGAGCCATCGATCTCCGGCTTTCGAAACTATTATCGCCGATGCTCAAAAACTTATCAGACAGCTGATGAGTATTCCGGATAATTACAAGGTGCTTTTTCTTCAGGGCGGCGCATCAACCCAGTTTTCCGCCGTTCCGCTCAACCTGATGAATATAAATAATAAAGCCGATTATGTTGTAACCGGACAGTTCTCTAAAAAGGCTTATAAAGAAGCGCAGAAATACGGAGATATAAAACTGGTCGCATCTTCTGAGGACAGAAACAACACTTATATTCCAAAGCTTATTTCCGCCGATTTCCGCAGTGATGCCGATTATGTTCATATCTGCTTTAACAACACGATATTCGGCACAAAGTGGAATTACATTCCGGATACCGGTTCGGTTCCGCTTGTCGCCGATATGTCTTCCTGCATTCTCAGCGAACCGGTTGATGTAAGCAAATTCGGCGTAATATACGCAGGTGCTCAGAAAAACGTTGCCCCCGCCGGCGTGACCATCGTTATTGTAAGAGACGATCTTATCGGAAATTCAAGAAAAGACATTCCCGTCATGCTTGATTATAAAATCATGGCGGACAATGATTCCATGTATAACACACCGCCGTGCTGGTCGATCTATATGGCAAAGCTGGTTTTCGAGTGGCTTATAGAAGAAGGCGGTCTTGAAGCAAGAAAGCAGTTCAACGAAAAGAAAGCTGCTTTACTCTATGATTATCTTGATAATCAGAATTACTATATCGCTCCCGCAGAAAAAGACTACCGTTCGATCATGAACGTAACATTTGTCACCGGCAATCCCGACCTTGATGCAAAATTCGCAAAAGAAGCCGGAGCTCAGGGACTTAAGAACATCAAGGGTCACCGTTCCGTCGGCGGTATGCGTGCATCTATCTACAACGCCATGCCTTATGAAGGTCTGGAAAAGCTTGTAGCTTTCATGGATAAGTTCGCAAAAGAAAACCCGAAGGGCTGAATAAAGGATAATCTTATGAATAAAATAAAACTTCTCAATAAAATTGCCGCCGTCGGCACCGATAATTTCGATAAATCCAAATATACCGTGGGTGAGAATGTCGATGCTCCCGATGCTATCATGGTTCGTTCGGCAGATATGCTCTCAATGGAGATGAATCCAGAGCTCAAGGCTATCGCCAGAGCAGGTGCCGGTGTGAATAATATCCCGGTTGATAAATGTGCAGAGCAGGGAATTGTTGTCTTTAACACTCCCGGCGCAAATGCCAACGGTGTCAAGGAACTTGCAATAGCTGCCATGCTACTTGCCGCACGTGATATCATCGGCGGAATCGAATGGGTAAAGGAAAACAGCAGCGACGAAAACATTGAAAAAACCGTCGAGAAAGCAAAGTCTAAATTTGCCGGAACCGAACTTAAAGGAAAAACCTTAGGCGTTATCGGTCTCGGCGCAATAGGCGGATTGGTTGCCAATGCCGCGGTACATCTCGGCATGAATGTCATAGGTTTTGACCCGTATCTTTCGGTTGATGCTGCATGGCTGCTTTCCCGTTCTATCATCAAAGCTTCAAGCTATGATGATATATACGAAAAGAGCGACTATATCACATTACATATTCCTGCAACCGATGAAACCAAGGGTATGTTCAATTCCTCTGTCTTTGCAAAGATGAATGACGGCGTCCGGATCATCAACTTTTCAAGAGCCGGACTTGTAAACAGCGGAGACATAAAAGAAGCATTATCATCCGGAAAAATCGCCGCATATGTAACCGACTTCCCGACTCCTGATATTGCAGGAGTTCCCGGAATCATCTGCATCCCCCACCTCGGTGCTTCGACAGAAGAATCAGAAGACAACTGCGCCGTTATGGCAGCACTTCAGCTTATTGAATTCCTCGAAAACGGAAACATCAAAAATTCGGTCAATTATCCCGATGTATCTATGCCCCACAGCGGTGATAAGCGTATCTGCGTAATGCACAGGAATATTCCGAACCTTATCTCACATCTCTCGGCTGCATTGGGCGCCGATAACATCAATATCGAGAATATGTTCAGCCGGTCTAAAAAAGACTTTGCTTATTCGATATTTGAAATTAACGGCGAGCTGCCGGAAGAGGTTATCGAAAAGCTCAGAAGCGTTACAGGCGTAATCAGAGTTAATATTTATTGAGCCCGACAAAAGGCGGCACTGATCTGCCGCCTTTTCAATTATGAAAATGAAAAAAATAAAACTTAAAGCAGCGATTTTTGATCTTGACGGCACCTTGCTCGATTCGATGATGGTCTGGAGAAGTCTTACCGAGACCTACCTTGAGGGAAAGGGAATAGAGCCGGAAAAAGGCCTTTCATTTAAGCTTTTAGGCAAATCGAGCGAATATCAGAGCAATTATGTATTTGAAAAATACGGCATAAAAACTACTCCCGAACAGGTTTATCAGGAAACCATTCCTTATATTAAAAAGTATTATGCCGAAACAACCAAACCAAAACCGGGAATATTAGAATTTCTTGATTTATTGAAAAGCAAAAATATCCCTTGTGCAATAGCGACCGCAACACCACTTCAATTAATGGAAAGCGCACTCGATAAATTCGGATTTAAAGAATATTTCAGGGTAATTATTACCACATACGATGTCGGTGTCGGAAAACATAAGCCGGATATTTACGAAACTGCCGTCAGTCGATTAAATGCCGACAAAGAAACAACGGTTATTTTCGAAGATGCTTTTTATGCAGTTAAAACTTTAAAGGAGCATAATTTTAATTGCTGCGTAATTGCCGATAAGATTACGGAACCCGATCCCGAACCGATAAAAGCAATCAGTGATATGTATATAGAAAACTGGTTTGAGGCTCCGGAACTTTTTGAATTCTGAATAAAAAAATTAGCGGCGTCTGAATGATGCCGTTTTTTATTTTAGGAAATGACAAAGCATATTATCAATATATGTATTGATTTTTTCACCATATTTGTGTATAATGTTATAAGTAGTTTTAGTCATTTGAAATCCTTGAAAGGAGTTTAGATAAATGGCAAAGATTAAATGCCCGAAATGCGGAAATGAGCTTGAGGAGGGCAGCCGATTTTGTACATCCTGCGGCTCAAGACTGGTTGAAGCTCCGGCTGCATCTGCAGCAAATAAACCGGCGGAAAAAACAGATAAGAAGATCGAAACGCCGCGTACAGCCCGACGTCAGATTCAGCCTTCACTTACGCTTAACAGCGATAAAAATGAATCGATTACTCTATCAGCAAAATCCGACAACGAAATAAAAGCGAACAATGCTTCGCCGGTCGGCTATGATAATCAGGAACCGATTAAAACACCCGACTTAACTCCTCATGCTGCTCCGACACCTAAAGAGTCTTTTACCACAGACAACACCGCTGTCAACTCCCAAGAAACAGCTGCTTCCAACCGGCATGTTTTTGAGGCTTTTAAAAGCCAGGACAATGCCCAAGACCGGGAATCCGCAAAACAGCCTGTTCAGCCACAGACCGATTCTGCCGGACAAACACAGGAACCTGTTCAGTATCCTCATCAACCCGGCCATGTAAATGCCGCTTTCCCGGGAGTATCTAATGCACCTAAACAGCAGATGCAGCCGCAACCAAGTCAGCAAAGAACATCTCCGGCTCCTCAGCCAAACTTCGCTGTTTCGGATAAGCAAAACCTAAGGACCTCCAAGAAAGCGCAGGTCAAGCGTCAGACAATTCCCGAAAAACTGTTGAATATACTCGCTTCTCTGATTTTGTGCATCCTGATTATAATATCATCAATCTCCGCCTTAAGTACGGAATTTATCAATCAGGTACTTACGGAAAAAGGAATTGTAAAGATCGTCGAAAACATTGATGTAAATAATATTATCCTGAACGGAAAACCTTTGCCAGAAGCGGTAATAAACGGCTTTGGTCTTGAATATGATACTTTATCCGCATTGGGAATCACCGAGGAACAAATTAATACCGATTTTAAAGCCCTTATAAACATGATCTCAAAAGGTGCGGTCAAGGTAATAAACGCAGCGAAAAAAGGAGAAGATGCCGAGGGAGTTATCCTTGCTACCAAGGAAGAAATCCTCGAGACGCTCCGCAGCAAAACATCGGCTCTTCAAACAATACCGAACTTTGAAATTAACGATGCGCTTTTTAATGCAATATCCGAAGGTCTTGATTCCGCAGGTTACGCCAATGGTTTGAGTGTAAAACATATCATTGATTCGCTTCCGGAAAGTCAGGCAAAGAGCGCAAGAGCAAATTTACAGACATTGACGGCGGCGGTTGCTTCAGTAAAATATGTAAAATACGGCTTTGCCGCTATAAGCGTCCTGCTGCTGAGCGTTTTGCTGATTTTAAATAAACGCCGATTCCGTTTATCATTGATGTGGTGTGCAATTGATTCAGCCATTATATCTGCCAGATTAATGTTCACTTATTTTGCATATGACAAAGCAGCTTCTTTGGTTTCGGTACCTGATAATACCAAGGCAGTCATTACGGCGGTAAAACCGGTGGCTGTTGAATATTCATTGAAATACGGGATTATATTCGCTGCTGCTTTTGTGGTGCTGACCGTGCTTGCGATAATCAGCGCCATCTCCGGTTCATCCAAGAAAAAGAGCAATTAAAAAACGGCTTCGCGTCATGACTTTGTCTTGCGCGAAGCCATATTTGTCAAAATTAAGTTACATTATTATATCTATAGGCATACCCGTTGCCGATGAGCGATACATTGCAGATATCAAGGCAACCGGCTTTCTGCCCTGAACGGCATCGATTAGCGGCGGTCGATCCTCCAGTATTGCAGATACGACATCATCTATCTGTTTTTTGTGATTTTCCATCCCTATCGCCCTCGGGTCGCTTGCAGAGGAACAGTAAGTATGATTTACTTCCGGCTTCTCTCCCGGCAGATCCCAGGAAATAATATTTTCGTCGGTGAAAACGACTGAGCCTTTGTCTCCGCAGATTTCGAAACGCTTAGTGTAACCCGGATAACAGGCTGTTGAAGCCTGAATCGAACCTACTGCACCGCTTTCGAATTCCAACACGGCCGCCGCGGTATCTTCGACTTCGATATTATGACTTAGTGTTCTGCAGAATGAAAAGGTTCGTTTTACAGATCCCAATAATGATATTATAAGGTCAATGCTGTGAATGCCCTGGTTCATCAGTGCTCCGCCGCCGTCAAGCTCCCAGGTTCCCCGCCAGGCGAACCCGGCATAATACTCGGTGCTTCGGTGATATTTCATCGAAATATCAGCCAATATTACTTTTCCGAATTCACCGCGATGAAGCGCATCGTTTATCGCCTGATAACAATGAGTAAACCTCAGCTGAGAAATAACGCTTACTATTTTACCGGTTTTTCGGAGAGATTAACAATGGCATCGGCGTCATCGACATTAAGCGCCATCGGCTTTTCAATTATAACATGCTTGCCTGCGTGAAGAGCGCTTAAGGTGTTCCGGGCATGGAATCCCGACGGAGTACAGACACAGATGACGTCAATAGAGTCGTCATCAAGCATTTCATCATAACTCTTGTATGCATTGACACCGTATAAAGCTGCCGTTTTTAATGCGTTTTCAAATGAAACGTCGCAGACACCGCACAGCTCGGCATCGTGATTTGACAGCACCGCATTTATATGGTATACCGAAACCATTCCGCATCCGAGAATTCCGAATCGGATTTTCTTCCTCATCGCAGCCACCTTGTAAGATTGTTTTAAACTAACGCAATATATTTGATTTGATCGGGTTATTTGTAAACTCGCTCAAAACCTGATTTTCAGTTAATTATTGATTTTCTGAACCGAACCATCTGCCGCCGTCAAATTCGCTGCCGCCGATAAGCTGCTCATAGTTTTCAGATACTGTCTTGAAAGCTTCAATATATTTATCGATATATTCGGGCATAAATTTTTTAAAGCTGGGAAGTGTAATGCAGTATTTGGTTTCAGACGGCCTGCAAGCTTCATCAAGCAGGCGAACGTCACGTTCGGCAAAAGCTATTCGCGAAGGTTTGCCTATGTTGTAGAAATCAAAATCCTTAAAGAACTGATGAGTATGCAAACAGAAGTTTCCGCCTTCCCAGCTGCCGAGACCGGGGACTTCAGCTCTGATAGCTTCTGCGAAACGTCCGGAAGATAAACCTCCAGCCTCTTCAGGAAAATACTTTCCTTGCGGGTAGTACCAACCGCCCATGGTTGATCCGCTGCCTATCGGAGGGCGAACAGGATGAATGCCGTTAAGACCTTCGATACCGTCGCAGAAATAATTCATGGCGCGGTCAACTTCGGCAATACGCTCATCATAATATTTCAGCTGACCGAGTGCAAGTGCGGAGCAGAGCTGATTTGCTCTTCCTTTAACGCCCCCGAGAGGTATGTTGTGATAAGGAGTAAGAGAAGGATCGGTAACGAAATTGGCATTATTGCGTTCGTAATGACCGTATGCAATTGCACGCTGAAAAATCAGTTCGTCATCGGTAACAAGGATACCATATTCACCGGCTGCAAATGCTTTGCCGCTCATCATCGACATAGCGGCAACATCACCGAAGTTGCCGGCCTTTTTGCCCTTATATAAAGAACCTTGAGCATGTGAGACATCTTCGATTACTTTAAGGTTATGTCTTCTTGCTATCGGCATAATCCTGTCCATGTCAGCAGGATATCCGAAATAATGAACTACCATGATAGCCTTGGTACGTGGTCCTATGCAGCGTACGAGGTCGTCCGGATCCATTGAAAGATTTTCGTCGATATTGCAAAAAACTGCTGAAGCACCGAAATTAATTGCCTGAGACACCGAAGCCCAATAGGTTTTTGTCGGACAGATAATCTCATCGCCCATACCGAGACCGATACCAAACATCGCCGCCGATAGAGACATAGTACCGTTGGTAAAAGAGACCGCGTGTTTGCGCCCCTGCCATTCAGCGAAACGATTTTGAAATTCGGTGGTAATATTTGTTCCGGAAAAACTGTTATCACGGATTACTTCAAGACAAGCTTCCTCGTCTTCATTTGTTATTATCGGCCAACGGAATAGTTCCTGTGGAACATCTTTCTGATGAAATAAAGGCTCTCCGCCTAACAAAGCAAGTTTCTTCTTCACTTTAATCACCTCTATATAAGCAAATTTTGCTGTATGATGCTATACTGAGTAGAAAGAATGTGCAAAACCTCATAATTTAGTGCGGTTTATATGTCCTCTTCAAGACCAAGAAGCTTAAGTGCGTTCAGACGGCAAACCTTTTTATATGCCGTTTCGCTGATTAACCCTTTTTCTGCAACATCATCAAGCCAGAATGAGAGACGCATATCATTTTTAGGGCTGCAGATGTCGGTTCCGAAGAAAAGTTTATCCTGGAATTCTTCAATAAATCTGCATCCGAATTCTGTATCTCTCATAACAGCGTTCCCTCCTGAGCCGGCAGACATATCGCCGTAAAGAAATTCATATTCGCGCATCAGCCTAACAAGCGGACCGCCGGGAGTTACCTTTCCGGATGGATATCCGTTCATGTTTTCTCTTGTGACATCGCCGGAAATTCCCGACCAGAACATCATCGAATGCCCTAAAATCTTGAGCTTAGGGTATTTTTTCAGCATCCTTTCGAGTCTCGGAAGCCCAAGTGAATCCTGAATTCCGTAATGACCGTATTTCTCATCGTCCGGAGCGAGATGAATCGTTACGGGCATATCGCATTCGGCACAATGGTAAAAGAAATTATCCATAAGCTCGCAGTCTGCCGGGATATTCGGGAATACTTCGCCGACACCCTTTGCTCCCAGCTTTTTATAATGCTCAAGAAAATAAGAAAAGTTGGTTTTCGGACTGTTCCCGGCCATACGCGGGTCAAGATTGCAGAACCAGACGAAAAGATCGGGATACTTTTCTGCTGTATCACAAGCCTGTTCGTTTGTCTGAAATGAGAATACAGCCTCGGGTGCAACTTCGGGGAGCAATACTCCGCGATCAATGCCAAGCTTTTCGTACATATCTCTCAGCTGCTCGGGAGTTGCGAGTTTATCACCGTCGAATCGCGGTATTTCTATACCGCCGTTAAGGTCGGCATGTATGTGAATATCGAATTTCAATATTTTTTCCATAATAGAATTCCTCTGCGTTTGATCTGATTTCAATATATGATTAAGTGATATTTTCAAGTTTCAGCAGTCTGATTGCATTAAGACGGCATACCTTTTTATACGCAGCCTCGCTTATCAATCCTCTTTCGGCAACATCGTCGAGCCAGCACGAGAGCGGCATGTCATCATTAGGACTGCAGATATCCGTTCCGAACATCAGTTTGTCCTGAAATTCTTCAATAAATTTGCAGCTGCCTTCGGTATCTCTCATCATCGCATTTCCGCCGGAGCCTGCCGAAAGGTCAGCATAAAGAAATTCATATTCACGCATGAGTCTGAAAAGCGGACCGCCGGGGGTTATTTTTCCCGGTGGATAGCTGTGCATGGTTTCTTTCGTAACATCACCGGAAATTAAAGACCAGAACATCGGCGAATGGCCGATTATCTTAAGCTTTTTATGTTTTTTCAGCATTCTTTCGAGCCGCGGCAGCCCCAGCGAATCCTGTATTCCATAAAAACCGTATTTTTTGTCATCGGGAGAAATATCAATAGTAACTGGCATATCGCATTCGGCGCAGTGATAAAATAAATTATCCATAAGCTCGCCGTCGGTCGGAACATTGGGGAGCAGCTCACCAACACCTTTTGCACCGAGATTTTTATAATGATCGATAAAATATGAAAAGTTGGTTTTCGGGCTGTTATAAGCCATCCGAGGATCAAGGCTGCAAAACCAGAAAAGCAGATCGGGATGATTTTGAGTTGCTGTATAAGCCTGTTCATTTGACTGTATGGCAAAAAACTCGGGATTAACCAGCGGCAGTAATACTCCTCGGTCGATTCCAAGCTTTTTATACATAACCCGCAGCTCTTCGGGGGTAGCAAACCTTTCACCGTTAAAACGCGGTATTTCACGACCGCCGTTAAGATCGGCGTGTGCATGAACATCGATTTTCATTATTTTTTCCAAAATATACACCTCCTGAAAGAGTTTGGTGGGTATTTAAATTATATAGCATTTTTTATTCGATGTCAATGAAAAAGTTTGCCTAATACTTGGACAATATTGCTCTCGTCGTTAGGTATCGGAACTTGCATTACGTTTAACCGGAAACAGCGTTTTTCCTCGCTTTATTCCTGCATGAAGACGGAGGAATCCCTTTATGTCTTTTGAAACACCGGCTGAAATAGCACTCGTCCGGCATACCGACAGCCGCGGCGATTTCCGATATAGGCATATCTGTCGAGCGCAGCAGCAGCTCCGCTTTGTTTATCCTGAACTCGTTTATATATGACATTGCGGTTTTCCCGGTGACGATTTTAAACAAACGACAGAAGTAATACCTGCTTATTCCGCATACATCGGCAAGATTTTCCAACGTTATTTCAAGCGGATAATCGGTGCTGATCATTCGAAAAGCCGGTTCGAGCCTTTCCGCATAAAGGCGGACAGCATCTGAAAGAGCGGTATGCTCCGGTGCAAGCTCAGAGCGTATCAGAGCGGCAAACAGCTGTGCTGCACATCCGAAAGAGTAGAGCTCATAAACAGAATCCTTAGTTTGAAGTTCTCTAAACAGAGATAACAGTATTTCTTTTACTTCATTGTTTTCACTTATAAGATTATTGAACCGGATGGTTCCGTCAGCAATTTCTTTCAGCTTTTTAACGGTATCTCCGAGCCCAAGGGTTGCATCCGCCATCAATAGATGATATATAGGATCCGTGCCGTATGGTGCGCGTATTGCATGCCGTTCGCACGGATTTATAAGTACGATATCTCCGGCTTCCGCAATAAATATTTTAGGACCGCAGGTGATTTCAGCCGTTCCCGAAATCATGTATTTGATTTCAAGCTGCTCGTGCCACCTTGGTTCGGAAAGCTCTCCGGTATGATCTTCGCTCAAGCGCTTTGATATGCTGTAACTGAAAGGCAGACCTCTGCCCGAATAACCGATATTTTAATAGTTAAACTTTTTAATCATATATAAATTCTCATTTGAAATATATTATAATGTGATAAATCAATTTTGCTTCACATTTTTAAGTATACCACATAAAACAATATAATTCAACCTGATATCAGACTTTTTATACAGAAATAATCTTTCCGGACAAAAAATCGTTTCAGGTGATTAAGTCTGATTTACATGAATGACTTGCACATATCAATTAAATGTTGTATAATATAAAAGATAATTAAATAAATCTCTGGTGATGTTATGAAAATTCTTATAATTGACGCTCAGGGCGGAGGTATAGGCCGCCAGCTCGTTTCCGCAATAAAAGAGCGTTTTCCGAATGACACAATAACCGCAGTCGGAACAAACAGTGCGGCAACCGCAGCAATGATAAAAGCCGGAGCCGATAATGCAGCTACCGGCGAAAATGCTGTCAAAGTCTGCTCCGGAAAAACAGATGTAATCATAGGCCCCCTTGGGATCGTCATAGCCGATTCAATGCACGGAGAAATAACTCCTTCAATGGCGATTGCGATAGGTCAGAGTTCCGCAAAACGGATACTGATTCCTGTAAGCCACTGCGACAATATAATAGTCGGAATATCGGATATACCACTCGCAAAAATGATAGAGAATGTATCGGAAGAGCTGTCAGCAATTCGTAGCGAAGATAAATGAAGTGTTAAATAAGCCTGTTTACTTGACATTTAACCGATATAGTGATATAATTAAACTGCCGAAGCAGGAAGCCGGTTAAAAATGCAGAAGCATTTTAAAACATAGACATAATAATTATGCGTGCAATGAATGCACGCGGTTTCTCAGAAGGGAAACACTGCGCCGATATACGGCGAAATAAGTAATTTAACTTCAGGAGGAATATTATTATGGCATGTTTTCTTATTCCGGCTGCCGAAGCAGTCATTACCACAATTGCGGCAAAAGGAATCAAAGCAAAAGAAGAAAAGCAAATCGAGAATGTAAATCTTTCTGCCGAAGAAACCGGCGAATCAAAGATACATTTTTCCCGCAAACTCGGCTGGCTTAATAAGCTGCTTTGGGGCGGTTCCGCTCTTCTTGCATTTGAGCACATCTGGCATGGCGAAATCGTTCCGTATTTCCCGTTTTTGACAGCGGTAAAGGAAGGGGAGACTGCGGCAATGCTTTCCGAAATGGGAAGCTCCGGAGTTATGATGGCTGCACTTGTTACAACGGTATGGATCGGAATGCTCGGTATCTCATACATTGTTGAGAAAAGACCGTCCAAAGCGCCGGATGCTGCCGCGGAGATACAGAAATGACCCTGCTGATAACGGTTTTCGCTGCTGTTATCTGTACCGTAATCTGGTATAAAACAGCCCCGAAAAACGAAATGAGAGTCGGAATTCTCTGCTGGATGTTCTGGGGTGCTTCGCTGATGTGGCTGATTGATGCAATAGTCGAATATACAGAAGTCGGAGCGGAGTTTTTCACCCCTTCAACGGCTGATATGATAAACGATTCATATTTGGGTCTGTCGGTCGTGGCATTAGCGCTCGTAATCTGGCTTGTAATTCTTCTTGTTTCAGATCCAAAAGGCGTTATTCGTGCCGCATTGACAAAGAAAAAATAATACATGAATTGAGCGGTTCTGTAGTAATTGCAGAACCGCTCGATATTACAGAGGCTTTTATGGAACTCAGCGAATTCTTCGCAAAATATCCCAAAGTTGCAGTAGCTTTCTCCGGCGGAGTTGACTCGGCTTATCTCTTATATGCCGCATTGAATATGGCGAAAACTGTCAAAGCATACTTTGTCAAAACTGATTTTCAGCCGCAGTTTGAGCTTGATAACGCCAGGCGTCTTTCTTCGGTACTTGAAATTGACCTGACAATACTGAATGCAGATATCCTTTCCGATAATGACATAATGACAAATCCCGCCGACCGATGCTATTACTGCAAAAGGAAGATGCTATCAACCATAGCCGCACAGGCGGCAGCCGACGGATATAATGTATTGCTTGACGGAACAAACGCATCGGACGATCTCAACGACCGTCCCGGCATAAAAGCGCTTGAGGAACTTTCGGTTTTGTCGCCTCTCAGAATATGCGGCTTAACCAAAGATAATATTCGCAGTCTGTCAAAATCCGCAGGACTGTTCACCTGGGACATGCCTTCTTATACCTGCCTTGCTACGAGAATACCGACAGGAGTCTCGATTACAAAAGATAAACTCGAGCGGACCGAAGCCGCCGAAAACTATTTGCTGTCTTTGGGTTACAGAGATTTTCGGGTGCGCCTGATCGGAAATTCAGCTAAAATTCAAGTAAATACCACACAGATAAGCAAGGTTATATCCGAACGTAAGAATATAGTTTCCGAACTCAAGAAGTATTATACTTCTGTGCTTCTCGACTTAGAGGCAAGAGATGAATGAAATAAAACAACTGCTCGAAAATGTAAAATACGGCTCAATATCGGTAGATGAAGCGATATTGAAACTTAAAATCGCACCGTTTGAAGACATCGGCTTTGCCAAAGTCGACCTGCACCGCTCTATGCGTCAAGGTGTAGCCGAGGTCATCTACGGAGCCGGAAAAACTTCGGAACAGATATTCTCGATTTCCCAAACTTTGCTGAATAACAGCGAAAAAGCCGTCTTAATTACCCGTCTTTCAAAAGAATCCGCCGATTATATCGGAAACAGGATACCGCTCGATTACCGTGAAGTTGCCAAAATCGGCATAATCGGCAGCGTACCCAAGCCTGACGGAATCGGTAATATCGTCGTAGCGACAGGCGGAACAAGTGACATACCTGTCGCAGAAGAAGCTGCGGTTACGGCGGAGGTTCTTGGGAACCGTGTTGATAGACTATATGACGTCGGTGTCGCCGGGCTTCACCGTCTGCTTTCGCATATGGACGAGATTATGAGCGCAAGCGTGATAATAGCTGTTGCCGGTATGGAAGGCGCTCTTGCGAGTGTAATCGGCGGACTTGCAGACTGTCCGGTAATTGCGGTACCGACAAGCGTCGGTTACGGAGCCGCATTCGGCGGTGTCGCAGCCTTGCTTTCAATGCTTAATTCCTGCGCCAGCGGTGTTTCCGTAGTAAATATAGATAACGGATTCGGAGCCGGCTACATGGCAAGCATGATAAACCACATGGAGAAAAAGTAAAATGAAGACACTTTATCTTGAATGTTCAATGGGCGCCGCGGGAGATATGCTGACTGCAGCGCTACTTGAACTAATTCCAAACAAAGATGAATTCTTAGATGAGATAAACAATATCGGTATACCCGGAGTTGTTGTTAAATCTATAGACTCATTTAAATGCGGCATAAAAGGCACGAATATTAACGTTACCATAAACGGTGAATCGGAAGATTCGAATGATTATCACTTCGATGATCATGACCATAACCACGAACACCACCATGATCACAGCCATGATCATCATGATGAATACGAACACGATCATGAAAATGAACATCAGCATGAGCATACCCATCACCATAGCGATTTACATGAAATCGAACATATAATCAACGGATTGAAACTCTCTGAAAAAGTAAAAGCCGATGCGCTCGCGGTATATTCACTGATTGCCGAAGCCGAGAGCGCAGCACACGGAGTTCCGGTTACCGAAGTTCATTTCCACGAAGTCGGCACGATGGATGCGATAGCTGATATTACCGCTGTCTGCCTTTTGATGGAGAAACTTGCTCCCGATAAAGTTATTGTTTCTCCGATTCATGTCGGCTTCGGTCATGTCAAAACCGATCACGGCATTCTGCCGGTTCCGGCTCCCGCAACCGCATATATCCTGCAAAATGTTCCGATTTACGGAGGAAAAATCAAGGGCGAACTCTGCACTCCGACCGGAGCCGCTTTACTGAATCATTTCGCTGACTCATTCGGGTACATGCCGGTGATGAAGACTCAGAAAATAGGTTACGGTATGGGAAAAAAGGACTTTGAAGCCGCAAATTGCGTCAGAGCATTCTTAGGCGAAACGGAAGACAGCCATGATTCGATTTACCAGCTAAGCTGTAACGTAGACGATATGACTGCCGAGGAGATCGCCTTTGCAGCCGAAAGACTGTTCGAAAAAGGCGCGCTTGAGGTATTCACTCTTCCGGCTCATATGAAAAAATCACGCCCGGGAACGCTTATCGAAATCCTCTGTCAGGATGATAACAGAGAAGAGATAGTCAAAATCGTATTTAAGTACACTTCGACGATAGGCATCCGAGAAACTCCCTGCACTCGGTATATACTTGACCGGAAAATCGATACACTTGAAACGCCATACGGTGTAATACACAGAAAAGATTCCAAAGGATATGGAGTCAACCGCTCAAAATACGAATACGACGATCTTGCGCGTATTGCAAAAGAGAAAAATATCACGCTGCGCGAGGCAGAAAACCTTATAATTTCGAGCATTTTTAATAATTAAGTGAACAATAAGTAATTATTCTTATTTTCAGAAATCATATATGCATGCGCCGTTAATTATGCTATAATAGTTTTGGCGGTATATATGTATATAGTCGCATCCGCGAATCATGTATGAGCCGCGGATGCGATTTTTTTGGATATAAAGAGAGGATTACTATGAAAAAGAAAAGAATCTTTAGCTTTATCCTTTTTGCTATTATTATTTTTACAGCATTTTCCGGCTGCGGCGGAAAAGATAAAGAACCAATAATCAATCCGGTCCAGGCTTTCAAAGAAAAGCTTGTTAGTCTTCCCGAAAGCTATAAAATCGGATCCGAAAACAGAAGCCTCGCCGTATGCGGCGACCGTATTTATGCCGACGTTGAAATTACCTTAAAAAACGATAAAGGCAAGGAAAGCACCGAGCCGCGCCTTGTTTCATGGTCAGAAACGGGAGAAGATTTCAAAGAAGAGATCGGCACTTCCGTAGAGCCTTGTATTGAGGGCGCCAGAGTCATGAGCTCTTTCCGACTTGACGGCGATTATGTCGCTACTTATGAAAGGTATTATACCGAGACCGAGTTTTACTGTCGCTTATGTCTGAGAGATAAAAAAGGGAAGACCCTTTTCAGCGTAAATCTTCCGGAAATATTAGGATATGATATCGAAAAAGACCGAGAAAACATTTCGGGAGTTTTCTTCACAGTTAACGGAGCAGCGGCTTATGAGTTTAATTCCAAAATGAAATTCGCCGCCGCAACAAGTCAGGGCGTTGCCTGCTTTGATATCAAAGGCGAGCTTCTCTGGAAGCTTGATAAGGTAAAATCAAGCTCGATTGTCTATTCAAACGAAAGACTGCTGCTCTTTGAAAATTCCGCAGACGGCGTAAATCTTTTTGAAATTGATAAGAATTCCGGAGAAAAAGGTGATAAAGTCGAACTTCCCGGTGAGCTGACCGCTTCATCTTCCGAATTTAACTCGTATGTCTGCTATGGTAAAGCAGATGAGTACGCTTTCTTTTACAAAAACAATGTCGCTCTCTGGGGAATATCTGTTTCGTCAGACGAAAAAGGCAAACTTGTCTGTACCGCCGAATCGTTTATAAACTGGAATGATTCGGCTCTTGACGGGAATTATACCGACCTATATGTTAAAGACCGCGACACGGTATACGGATTATATTACATTGATTATAATAACCAATATCTGTCGGTGCTGACAAGAATGTCCGAAGAGGAATTTGCAGACAGGATAACCGTAAATATAGCCTCGTTAGCCTTTAATACAAACAGTATTTTCGACGCTGCGGTGCAATACAGCCGAGCCAATCCTGGCAAACACATCAATGTCGATGATTATTTTAATAAATACAACGGTGATTTCGAATTGGCAAAAACCCATCTTGATCTTGATATCGCATCCGGCAACATTCCGGATATGATATATATAAGTCCGCAGGATGATCGCTCGACGGTATCGGACGATTATGTCAATTCGGGGATTTTTGCCGATCTCAATCCGCTGCTCGATTCGGTTGAAGGATTCGACAGAAATGACCTTTTAGGGTTTATGACAAAGCCATATACCGATAAAAACGGCTGCCAGTATGTTATTCCGATTTATGGCAGAAACGGCAGCTATTTTTCAAACGGAGCAATATCGGGGACCATTACAGCCGAAGAATGTATTGATATTTATAATAATATATCAGGCGATGCCGATTTAATTACGTGGGGTTTTACAATCTATTTTTTGGAAGGCTGTATAGACGATTTTGTCGATTATGAAAATTCAACCTGCAGCTTCAATGACGGCCGATTTGAAAGCATACTCAGGTTTTGCATGGACGCTGAAGCCAAAGGTACAAACCGCAGATATAATGAATTAAAGCAAGCCGAATTATACGAGCTTGCCAGGGAAGGAAAGCTTCTTCTTGTTTCAGTCTCGCATTTCACCTCTCCGGTTTCCTGGGCTGTATTAAAAAACAATTTCGGCGGCAGCCTTTTTCCGGTCGGTTATCCGAATGACATGAAAGAACTAATGGCTTCTGTCGGGATAAATGAGCTTATGGGAATAACCGAAGCTTCCGGGCATAAAGACATTGCGGCTGATTTTATAGCTTCTTTTTTTGAAACACCGGATATCGATATGAATGAATATGGTTACAGTATGGCATTAACTACCGAAGAATTTTCGACTACAAGAAGCAGAATTTATGCTGTTGTCAAAGCTCTTGAAGATTATACGATAATAAACGAACATAGGTTCGTTCCTGACTCCGAGGCTGATAACTATCCCGAACCAAAGATAAAGCTTACAAAGGAAATTGCCGAAGAATACATAGCTTATCTCGATTCAATTTCAAAGAATGTAGGTTCAAGCGGTCCTGTTTGGGAGATTGTTTTTGAAGAGCTGAACACCAATCCCGGAGTTGATCCTGCCGACATAGCAAAATACATTCAGGACAGAGTTTCGATATATCTCTCGGAACAGAGCTGAAATAAAAAAGATGGGAATACCTGCCCATCTTTCTAAACTGTTTGTACTCCTCCGTAAGTAAATTAAGTTGCGGAGGAGTTATTTATACATTGTATCTTGCACTGAAAGCGTTGAAATCCCGTTTGAAATCCTCATCCGAGTTACGGAATATTCTGAGATTCTGGTGAGTATTCATATTCTGCTCGGCGGCATCTATAACGCAGCCGGAGATGTTAGAACAGTGATCCGATACTCTTTCGATATACGAAAGAAGATCAGACCAGATAAAACCGGCGTTAACCGAACAATCGTCTTTTTGGAGCCGGAGAATATGGCGTGTGCGGTATGTATCTTTCAGGTTGTCAATAACCTGCTCTAGCGGTTCTGTTCTGCGTGCAGCAATAAGATCATTGCCGGAGAAAGCCTGGTACGATAAGTCAAGAATTTCTTTAAGAGCAGCCGAGATGTTTTCAAATTCCTTTACGGCGAATTCCGAGAAAGCTGTGCCTTTAGCCTGCATCTCCTCGGCTGATTCCAAAAGGTTAACCGCATGATCGGAAATGCGCTCATAATCACCTATAAGTTTCATAAATGCCGTCGCCTGAATGCTTTCGTCTGCAGACAGCTTCTTTGAAGTCAATTTAACAAGATAACTTCCCAATATATCTTCCAAATGGTCGGATTCTTCTTCCGCATCGCGTATTTCCGAAGCTTTTTCCTCGTCATACTGCTCGATCTGTTGAAGTGCATCCTTTATGGCGTTTACGGAAATCACCGCCATTTTATCAAGCGTAACTCGGCATCTCTGCAGAGCAAGCGCAGGAGAAGCGAGTAAGCGCTCATCAAGTTCGGATGTAAAATCGGCTTGCTTTGTTTCGGGAATCATCAGATAGGCAAGTTTTTCAAATAATCCGCTCAAAGGAAGCAGCAGCATCGTGCAAAGAACATTGAAAATTGAATGAAACATTGCTATGCTTACAAGACTTGCCGATTCATTAAACAGAGCGGGGGCAAATACGGCTTTGATAACAGAGAAAACCGTCAGCCAGATCGTTGCTCCTATTACGTTAAAACTTAGGTGGACAAGTGCAGCACGCCGGGCGTTTTTGTTCGTTCCGACGGAGGAAATAAGAGCAGTAACGCAAGTACCGATGTTCTGTCCCATAATAATCGGGATTGCCGCTCCGTTTGTGACAGCCCCGGTTGTTGAAAGAGCTTGCAGAATACCGACCGAAGCGGAGCTTGATTGAATTATACCGGTAAGTACGGCTCCGGCAATTAATCCGAGTATAGGATTTGAGAAAGCAGTGAACATCTGCTTGAATTCGGGTACATCCGCAAGTCCGGATACAGAACCTGACATGGTGTCCATACCGAACATAAGAACAGCGAATCCAAGCAGAATCATTCCCGTGTCTTTTTTCTTATCGCTTTTGCCGGCCATATAGAGAATTAAACCGGCAAGTGCCAATACGGGGGTGAATGATGTCGGCTTAAACAAGCTTATAATGAAGTTATCCGAATTGATTCCGGCAAGGCTTAATATCCATGCCGTTACGGTGGTTCCGATATTGGCGCCCATGATAACATTTATGGCTTGCCTTAAGGTCATAAGTCCGGAGTTGACAAAACCGACCACCATAACCGTGGTGGCCGAAGAGCTTTGAATTACCGCAGTAACACCGAGACCGGTGAATAGTCCGGCTAATTTGTTGGTTGTAAGTTTGCTGAGTAAAGACTTGAGGCTGTTTCCGGCTCGCCGTTCAAGAGCTTGACCCATAACAGTCATGCCGAAAAGGAACAGCGATAAACCGCCGATCAGATTTAGCACATCAAAAAAACTCATTATTATTTCTCCCAAAATCTATCTAGGAGAATTATATCATTTTATTGTCAAATTCGATATCAAATTCTTGTAAAATCTGTGTAAAATAAGTGATTAACCGAACCTTCCCGAGATATAGTCATCGGTCCGTCTGTCCTGAGGATTATTGAATATTTGTTCGGTATCACCGAATTCTATCAGTTTACCTAACAGGAAGAATGCGGTTTTATCGGATATTCGCGAAGCCTGCTGCATATTATGCGTAACAATTATAATGGAATACTTCTTTTTCAGTTCGAGAGCGAGTTCTTCGATTTTACCTGTGGAGATCGGATCAAGCGCACTTGTCGGTTCATCCATCAGCAGCACTTCGGGTTCTACCGCAAGAGCTCTTGCTATACAGATCCTCTGCTGCTGTCCGCCGGACATACCGAGTGCCGACTTTTTAAGACAGTCTTTTGTCTCGCTCCAGATAGCGGCCTGACGCAAAGACCTTTCAACTATCTCATCCAGTTTTTTCCGGCCTTTTACACCATGAAGCCTCGGTCCGTATGCTATGTTATCGTAAATGCTCATAGGAAAAGGATTCGGTTTTTGAAAGACCATTCCTATCCGGGTTCGCAGTTCGGTAACATTAATCTTGTCTCCGTATATGTTTTTTCCATTAAACATAACAGTTCCTTCTATGCGGCACGAGTCAACAAGATCGTTCATGCGGTTTAGAGTCTTTAAAAAAGTTGATTTGCCGCAGCCGGACGGTCCGATAAGAGCCGTTATTTCTTTATCCTGAAGCTCGGCGTCAATGCCGTACAGTGCTTGATTATCACCATACCACAGATTCAGTTTTTTTGTTTCAATGATGGTTGCCATATTTCAACCGTTTCTCCTGTCTTTTATTTTTCCGGTAATTCTGGCTGCACTTAAATTCAGCAGAAGGGTAATGAGCATTAAAACCATAGCGATCGCGTATGACACGTCAAAATTTCCGTGTTCGTTTGCATAAATATATAAAGCGACCGTCAGTGTTGCCGAAGAAGATTGCAGCGCATCAAAAAACGAAAGCAGCCTTAATCCGAAACCGGCCGTAAATAAAAGCGCAGCCGATTCACCGGTTATCCTGCCTATAGAGAGGATACAGCCTGTAAGGATACCGTCAAGCGCATTCGGAAGCACAACCGTTCGTATCATATGCCATTTGCCGCTTCCCAAAGCAAGAGCGCCTTCTCTGTATGAGTCGGGAACCGTAAGGAGACTTTCTCTGGTATTTGCCACTATTGTAGGGAGAACCATCATAACAAGTGTCAGACCGCCTGCAAGTATACCTTGCTTAAGCCCCATAAGCTGAGTGAAAAACAGCATTCCCACCAAGCCGAAAAGTATTGAGGGTATACCCGTCAGGGTTTCTGTAGCAAAGCTTATCAGACTCACCAAATGACGATTTGAAGCATATTCGGTAAGGTAGACAGCCGCACCGATACCGATTGGCAGCACTATAACCATAGTAACCAGGATTATATATATCGTGTTAAGTATATTCGGCAGTATTCCGATTGAATCATTCAGATAACTTGTCTGGGTTGTAAGCAGTTCAAACGTAATAAATCTGAAACCGCGCATAAATATGGTGCCTATAATAAATGCCAGCAATCCGCAGGTAATGATTGCGGCAAGGCGCATAACAGTTTTAAGAAGGATTTCTGTGAATTTTCTCATTTTAAAGAATTCCTCTCACTGACAAGCCGAAGCAGCCCGTTTATCAACAATATGAATAAAAACAAAACCAACCCGATCGAAAACAATGCATTTCTCTGAAGCGAACCGTAGGCTGCATAAGACATTTCAGAAACGATCGCCGTTGTCAGGAAGCGCACGGAAGCGAATAAGGCAGGCATATTAGCAACATTTCCCGAAACCATTATAATCGCCATTGCTTCGCCGATTGCTCTTCCGACCCCCTGTATCACCGATGCAATGATACCGCTTGCGGCGGCTCTTATAGAAATTCTGAACCAGGTTTCGGTTTGGGTTGCACCGAGCGCTAAAGAAGCTTCCTCATATTCTTTTGGCACTGCTTTTAATGCGGTTTCGGAAACGCTGATAATATATGGCAGTATCATAACGGTAAGCACAAGTATTGCACTTAAAAGACAGGCACCCGAAGACAGATTAAAGGTTTTTTGTATAAACGGAACCAACACAGTCATGCCTGTAAGTCCGTAAACCACCGAAGGTATACCTGCCAAAAGCTCAACACAGGTATGGATAACTTCCGCAATCTTAGGCGGTGCTGCCTTTGCGAGAAAAACTGCTGTAAGGATGCCAAGCGGAACCCCCAGCACTACAGCTCCGGCAGTGCCGTAAATACTTGTAAGGATGAACGGCAGTATTCCGAATTGGGATTTTTCCGATTTCCATACCGTTCCGAACAAAAAGTCTTTAAGACCGATCTCTAAAATAGCGGGAATTCCGGAGATTAAAAGATAAATGCTGATGGCAAGCACACAAAACACTGCTGCTATACCGCAGATCAGAAAAATTATCTTAAATAAGAATTCCGCCGTATCTTTGCGAATTTTCATACAAGACCCCTGTCATAAAGTTTGCCTCTGCAGCTGCAGAGGCAAACAGAAAACTATCAAAAGATTCTCAGGCAACCGGAACAGCGCCGGCTTTGCGGATCAGGTCGTTCGCCGCAGATGAAGTCATATAGTCAAAGAAAGCTTTTGCCGCTGCCGAAAGTTCTTCGCCCTCACGGGTAACGAGGGTGAACGGTCGCTGAACCTTATATGTGCCGTCGAGTATTGTGGCTTCGCTGCATTCAACTCCGTCAACCTTTACTGCCTTTATCGTATCCTGTCCTTCCACCGCGGAAAGGGAAGCATATCCGATGGCATTTTTGTTGCTTCCGACCGCAGATATCACCGCTCCGGTAGAAGTCAGCTCCTGCGAGAGAACACAGGCGTCTTTTGTATCTGTAACCGATTCAAAACCGTCTCTTGTTCCGGAACCGGCTTCTCTGCCTACACAGGAAATCTCAAGATCCTCACCGCCGACATCTTTCCAGTTAGTTATTTTTCCGGTAAAGATGTCCGTTATGTTCTGAACGGTCAAATCATTGACGCTGAGATCCTTATTAACTATAATTGCTATTCCGTCAAGTGCAAGCGTGGTGCCTACAAGCCCGGTTTCGCTTGATTTAAGTGCTCTGGAAGCCAGACCGATATCACAGCTGCCGTTTTTAACCGCTTCAATACCGGTTCCCGAACCTGTGGGATCATATGTAATGTTAACGTCGGGGTTGTCGATCATAAACTGCTCAGAAAGCGCTCCGATAACCTTTTCCATCGATGTCGAGCCATTTGTGGCTACATTCCCCTGCACACCTGATTTGCTTCCGCAGCTGCTTAAAAGAGCAACGACTGCGAGCATAGCAAAAAACAAAGTAACAATATGTTTTGCTTTCATAATGAATTCCTCCTAAACTACATCATTTATCACTGTTTTGGTATGATATAATAATACCACAGAAGCGTAAAGTTTATTATCAGTATAGGGTAAAATGCTTGTAAAAGCAAAAAACGCGGAAGGATAACCTTCCGCGCAAATACAGCAAGACCACAGTAGTTATATTGTTCCTCTGGCTGCTTTAACAATATCGCCTACTCCGTCAAAAACAACCGAAGGACGGTAAGCATAATTTTTAAGTGTTTCACGGGTTGCTATACCGGATAGAACCAGAACGGTGGACATACCGCTTTCCATTCCCGAGATAATATCGGTGTCAAGTCTGTCGCCGATCATGACAGCTTCGGCGCTGTGACAACCGAGAATTCTAAGTCCGGTTCTCATCATCAAAGGATTCGGTTTGCCGCAGAAATATGCTTGTTTTCCGGTAGCCATTTCTATAGGCGAGATAAGCGCTCTGCAGGCAGGCGATATGCCGTTTTCGATGGGACCTGATACATCCGAATTCGCACCGACAAGCTTCGCACCCGCAAGGACAAGGTTTGTTGCCTTGGTAAGTGTTGAGAGAGAATAGCTTTTTCCTTCTCCGACAACCACATAGTCGGGATTCACATCATTCATTGAGATCCCGGCATCATAAAGTGCGTTCAGCAAACCGGCTTCTCCTATGACATATGCGGTACATCCCGGAGACTGGTTCTTAAGAAATGCGGCAGTTGCAAGAGCACTGGTATAAAAATGCTCCTCGGGTACTTCAAGTCCCATGCGTTCCAGTTTCTGCTGAAGCTCCCTCGGGGTATGGCTGCTGTTGTTCGTCAGAAA